>Ga0307425_1000030_pt1 | contig 68304 bp, 56 predicted proteins | sample SalMarWE160330MG_FD_202152 | JGI IMG/M metagenome (GOLD analysis project Ga0307425, IMG submission 202152) | Salt marsh sediment microbial communities from the Plum Island Ecosystem LTER, Massachusetts, United States - WE1603-30 | ecosystem: Environmental > Aquatic > Marine > Intertidal zone >... | reverse complement strand
CCGGGGTACAGCCGTTTTCCGGCTGAAAGCCCACACTCAAAGGCTGTACAACTCCTGTAAAATGTACCGGATAGACATCCCATATTCGCAAGACGAATTCAACTGCGCGATCATCGATACGATCAAAGCCAATAACCTGAAATCCTGCTACATACGGCCTATTGTCTACAGAGGCTACGGCACGTTGGGTGTGGATCCTTTTCCGAATCCTGTTGATTGCGCCATCCTGGTCTGGGAGTGGGGAGAATATCTCGGCGAAGATGCCCTAAAAAATGGTGTAGACGTTTGTTTTTCGACTTGGCGAAGAATTGCTCCGGATACATTTCCTGCCCTCGCAAAATCAGGAGCACATTACATGAATTCGCAACTGATCAAAATGGAGGCCATCCTCAACGGATATACAGAGGGTATCGCCCTTAATCCTCGAGGACACGTGAGCGAGGGCAGTGGAGAGAATATTTTTTGTGTGATAGATGACTATCTTCTCACTCCTCCCTTAGCATCATCCGTTTTGCCTGGAATCACCAGAAATTGCATCAAACATATCGCAAAAGACTTGAATATTTCTCTCTTCGAACAAACGATTCCTCGAGAGATGCTGTACATCGCGGATGAGGTGTTTTTTACAGGATCAGCCGCAGAGATCACTCCCATTCGCTCGATCGACAAGATAGAGATCGGCAATGGCAGGCGAGGCCCCATGACCGAGAAACTCCAGGAAGAGTTTTTCGGCTATATCAACGCAAAAAAAGAAGACAAACACAACTGGTTGACATACATATAATCTCTTTATCTTTGGGGTCCTCTTTTTCATTTTCGTGCGACTAAAGTCAAATGACAGATAAAAAACGGAAACGTGTTGTGGGAAAGATGTCTTTTTAGATATAATTGTTCGGGAAGGCTGGTAGCGATGTGTTATGGATCTTCGTTATGCAGTCGCTCTGTTCCACTGCTTCTGCATGACTTCTTGAGAAAAAGCGGACTCAGGTAATATTTGACACTTAAATGGAAGGTTTAAATTAAATCCCGAGAATGAGGAGGGTGATTATGGACATTGATGAACTTTTAAAGATTGCCATCGAGAGCAATGCTTCTGACCTTCACTTGAAGGCCGGGAATTATCCCATTCTGAGAATCCATGGCAAACTCAGCCCTTTGACGAGTTTCCCAAGATTGTCTCCGGAAAACACCCGGGAGTTGACAGATCAGGTCACGAATGATTTCCAGAAAGAGAGGCTCAAAGAAGATTTGGATGTCGATCTGGCTTATAGCCTTGCAGGATTCGGTCGATTTAGGGGAAGTATTTTCCAGCAGAGAGGCAGTTATGCTATTGTCTTGAGGATTATTCCGCTGGAGGTGATGACGATTCAAGAGCTTCTTCTTCCAGAAGTTCTCGAGAAAATCTCTCTGGAACAGCGAGGTCTTGTGCTAGTGACGGGAACAACAGGAACGGGGAAAACAACCACATTGGCCGCAATGATCGATCATATCAATGAAAATCGGATGGAACATATCATCACCATCGAGGACCCGATCGAGTATCTCCATCGCGATAAAAAAAGTACGATCAACCAGAGAGAAGTCGGTGTGGATGTGACAACATTTTCAAGAGGACTGAGGGCTTCCTTGCGAGAGGACCCCGATATCATCCTGGTCGGAGAGATGAGGGATTTGGACACCATCGAGACTGCTCTGCTGGCTGCTGAGACGGGACACCTCGTATTGAGCACAGTCCATACCCTTGACGCTCCAGAAACGATCAACCGGATCATCGCCGTTTTTCCACCCCACCAACAACGGCAAGTCAGGCTTCAACTGTCAAGCATCCTGAGAGCCATTATCTCCATGCGACTCATCCCCAAGAAGGATGGAAGCGGTCGAGTGCCTGCTGTTGAGGTGATGATCAACACGTCCTACATCTCAGAATGTATCAATGACAGAGAAAAAACTGTCCTGATCAGAGATGCCATTGCTTCAGGTGTGTCTCAGTACGGCATGCAGACATTTGACCAATCCATCTACCAACTCTACAAAGAAGGTTTTATTTCCTACGAGCAGGGCTTGAGATACTCTTCCAGTCCTGATAACTTCAAACTCCGAGTCATGGGAATCCGTTCCACGCTTGATGTGGCTATGGAAGACATGGAAAAAGAGATGAGCGAAATAGAGAGAGTGAAGAAAAAAGCTGTAAGTGAGCCTGAGATTGAAGAAGAACAATAAATGAAGGCCCAGCTGATCAGAGAGGCATTCCTCGACTTTTTTACCAGCAAAGATCACAAAATCATCCGGAGTTCCCCTCTCCTTCCAAAGGATGATCCGACAATCCTTTTCACTAATGCGGGAATGAACCAATTCAAGAACATATTTCTCGGGCTGGAGAACCGGAGCTATGCCCGAGCGGCATCAGTTCAAAAATGTATGCGTGTGAGCGGAAAACACAATGACCTGGAGCAAGTCGGCATAACCAATAAGCATCACACTTTCTTTGAAATGTTGGGTAACTTTTCTTTCGGCGATTATTTCAAGAACGAAGCGATCAATTATGCTTGGGAACTGGTCACGGATGTTTTTAAAATGCCCAAAGACCGGCTCTATGTGACGGTCTACCTGGACGATGATGAAGCCTATGCATTGTGGCACAATAGAATCGGCATTCCCGCTGACCGAATTTTCCGATTCGGGAAAAAGGATAATTATTGGTCTATGGGGGAAACCGGACCTTGTGGTCCCTGTTCGGAGATTCATTATGACCTGGGTGAGAGGATTGAGGTTGGCGACCCCCTCGACTTGATAGAAGGTGGGAGCGACCGTTTCCTCGAACTTTGGAATTTGGTTTTTATGCAGTTCGATCAAGATGCAAATGGGCAGCTCAAACCCCTCCCTTCCCCCTCTATCGACACAGGTATGGGATTGGAGAGAGTGGCAACTGTTCTTCAAGGGAAGACAAACAATTATGATACGGATCTCTTTCTTCCGCTGATCGAAACCGTCTGTGATTTTTCTGGAAGAGAGTATCCTTCGGGAGATGATGGGGACACGGCTGTACGTGTTATTGCGGATCATGTGCGTGCCGTTTCCTTCTTGATCGGAGACGGTATCATGCCTTCGAACGACGGTCGAGGTTATGTGCTACGCCGGCTTATCCGAAGAGCCTTCCGGTACGGGAACGTCATAGGATTGGAAGAGCCATTCCTCTACAAACTGGTGAGTCACGTTGCCGATATCATGAAGGATGCCTATCCCGAGCTTCTCTCTTCGGTCAAATATATCTCAAAAGTCTGTCTTTCTGAAGAGAATCGATTTGCTCTGACGCTCTCCTCCGGGCTCAAGACCTTTAATCAATTTATTGAAGACATCAGTGAGGTGGGCGGTAAAGTGTTCCCAGGAGATAAACTCTTTAAGCTTTACGATACCTTCGGATTTCCGCTCGATCTGTCCGAAGAATTGGCACTGGAAAAAAACATAGCCATTGACAGGGAAGGATTCACCCGAGAATTGGAAAAACAGCGCCATCGAGCCCGGCTTTCATGGAAGGGCGATGCCAAGGAAAAAGACCGGAAGGTCTACGAAACGATCAAAGACTTATCTGTGGAGTTCATCGGATACGATTATGTGAAAAGTTTTGACTCCGAGGTGCTGGCCATTGTGGAAAACGGGAAACTCACCCAAGAAATGCAGGAGGGGGATTCGGCCGAGATTGTTTTGAACAAAACTCCGTTTTATGCTGAGGCTGGCGGGCAAGTGGGGGATACGGGCATTCTAAAAAATCCACATTTTTCCGCACTTGTGAAGACAACATACTATCCCATCCCAGAGATCATCACGCACAAGGTCCAAATACTTGGTGGGGTATTAAGAGTCGGTGACACGGTGGAAACCTCGGTTGACATGTCTACGCGGAACAACATCCGGAAGAACCACACCGCCACTCATCTTCTCCACGCTTCTCTAAGACAAATTTTGGGCGATCATGTGAAACAAGCGGGTTCATTGGTATCTCCCGGATACTTAAGATTTGATTTCACTCACTTTGCTCCTTTAACTGATTCTGAGATCAGAGAGATCGAATCCCTCGTGAATGAAAAAATAAGGGAGAATATCGAGGTGGATACGGCCATTATCTCCCTAGAAGAAGGGATCAAGGAAGGGGCGATGGCCATTTTTGAGGAAAAATACGGTGAAAAGGTGAGAATGGTCACGATCGGCGATTTCAGTAAGGAGCTCTGTGGAGGCATTCATGTCCATAACACCGGAGAGATCGGCATTTTTAAGATCGTCTCAGAGTCAAGCATTGCCGCCGGCATGAGGAGGATAGAAGCTTTATCTGGAGGAGAAGCGTTCAAATGCTTTCAAGATACCTATACTCTCATCAGAGATATTCAGGAACTCTTGAGCGCGCCGAGAGATGGCCTTTTAACACAGATCGAAAGACTGAAAGAATCCGAAAAAACAAGGGCCAAGGAGATCAAAATCCTCCGACAAAAATTAGCCAGTGTACGCTACCAAAAAAAAGAAGAACATGTGGAGCAGGTCAAAGGTATCAACGTAATCGTCCAGAAGGTGGAAGAGTTGAACGCCACAGAATTCAGAGAGCTAGCTGATTCACTCAAACAGAAAATCGGGTCTGGTGTAGTGATCTTAGGAGGCAAAACCGGAGAAAAGGTGTTTCTCGTTGCGTCAGTGACCAAAGACGTCCTGGACCGCATCAACGCTGTGGACATCATCCAAAAAATCGCGCCACTCGTCGGTGGGGGAGGGGGAGGTAGGCCTGATTTCGCACAAGCCGGAGGGCCAAACGTTGAACAGTTGGACTCGGCCTTGAACAAAATCAGCCAAATTCTTGAAGGCATCATTCCTTGATCTCACAAGAATAGTCATTTCCCAGCGCCTGAGAAAAAAACCTTTAAAATCACCCCTAAAGGGGATTGAATTTATCGCAAGAGTTTGCAATTATATGAGTAATTAGCTGGATCTTAAAATTAGAGATAGTACTGATGGATCGTTATGTCAAAAAAATCCTGTATCCTGGAGCTGCCGTTCTTTGCGCGATGTTCCTTGGGATGACAAGCCTTTACGCCAATATCCAACTGAAGGCAGAATATGACGAGCTCATCCGGAATATTGCAGAAAAATACAGGGTGGAGCACACCCTCATCCATTCCATCATCCGCGCAGAATCCAATTACGACCGATTTGCTGTTTCTTCAAAGGGCGCACTCGGATTGATGCAGTTGATGCCGGCAACAGCTATTCAGTATGGAGTGAAAAACGTCTTTGACCCCACAGAGAACATCGAAGGTGGAGTCAAATATCTCAAAGACCTTATCAAACTCTATAACGGAAGGACAGACCTAGTACTGGCCGCCTATAATGCAGGACAAGAAGCTGTGAAGAAATACAACGGAATTCCTCCTTATCCCGAAACGAGGAACTATATTTCCACGATCATGCATCGATTTGGATACGACAAAACCTATATCAAGGGGAAAACCGTCATCTATAAATTCTACGACAAAAACGGAAAACTCTGGCTGACTGACGATAGATCCTTCTATCTCAAACACAAAAACGATTCTCCATCTGAAGAGTGAATCGTTCTATAGATTTTCACTCTACCGCTCTTTCTTACTCTCCCAGAAAACACACGCCTTTGATGCTTCGGCCCTTGGTGGTGTCAGATTTGGGAAAAATGGAATTAGGGATATCCTTTGACAAAAAGCCGTTGGCAGATTATATCAAAGGTCGCTGGGAGTTTGCCAACCTGCTCGCCATCCACTTCGATCAGGACATCCTCTTCACCCTGTTCAGGGACAGCTTCGATCTTACTTCCGCGGATCAGTGAGATCTTGGGATGAGAGAGATGAGTGCCTGCATATACGCGCCAAGCGTTTAGGCAAAATTCCAGGGCTTTCATTCCTTTGACTAGGACGACATCGAACAAACCGTCATCCAGCTTTGCTTGGGGTGCAACGTTCATTCCCTTCCCAAAAACCCTGCCGTTAGATATGGCGCCGATCAGATAATCATTCGCTGAAAACTCTTTATTGTCGATACGAAGGCATACTCTTTTATTTTTGTAATGGAGAAAGGCAGCGAGTGTACTCTTAAGGTATGAGGACGCCCTCCTTTTCAGGCGGTATTGCTCCATCCTTCTGACGACATCTCCTCCGATCCCGAAGTCAGAGATATTCAGGAAAAATCGTTCCTGATGCCCTCCATAATGATCCGAGTATCGGATGTGTCCGATATCGATGGAGCGGGAAGGCGCTTCAGTGATGACGCGGAGGGCATTTTTAAGCCCAGGAGCGATGTTCAAGCTTCGGCTGAAATCACTGCCCCTGCCAGAAGGGACGATTCCCAGAATCGTCTGCGGGTTGATAAACTCTTTCCCATCATAGAAACCGTTGGCAATCTCATTAACCGTCCCGTCTCCACCAACTCCGACTATCAGTTCCGAGCCTTCCTTGATGGCCGCTCTGGAGATTTCTGTAGCTTGGAGAGGTTTTTCAGTGAATTCGTACTTAAACTCTTTGAGAAAAGTTTTGAGTGCTTCCTTGATCTGTCCCCATCTTTTTCCGGTCCGTCCCCTGTCAGATTCAGGATTGATGATGACTTGAGTTTTCAGGCGCATTATCAATACTCCGAGTTTGAGGGACTTTCTTTTTGCCGAACATCGACATACCGAGGATCCCACCAAGGGCCCCCAATATGGAGAAAACAACAGCAGCGATCAACAGTCCTAAAATATTCATGGCCATAGACGACTCGAGTCCGCCCCCCTCTAAAAACTTCTCCCAACCTTGAGGTATTTCATCGGCATACTCGGAGAATTTCTCCATGATGTTTCGAACGAACTGGTCGCTCATGGCTTGAAAAGGAATACTCACAAAAAAATCAACGACTGCGGCAATAATTCCAGCGAGAGCGCCAACGATCGCACCATCCCCGGAGCTCAAGGGAACTTTGGAATCCTTTGAGAGCAGAAAGGAAGCTAGCAGCGCTCCGCCTATGATCCAGAGACAGCAGAGACAATTGATGAAAGGGATCCCGGAAAGGATCCCGGCTAAACCTCCTCCTATCAGGGCGGGCATAAACATAGAAGGCCGTTCATTGGTCATGATTCCTCCTTCGGGTCGAACACTATTCTATTGCTTTTTTGACCAATAATTCAATCTTTTTTTCGGAAACGTAAGCATCCTTGTTTCTGTGATAAGGGCATTAGACGAAAAAAAGTGCGAGTCACTGTCCTTATGGGTCGGATGGTGGTGGGTGGGGGGGGCTTCGACGAATATGGACTGTGACGCGCTCCTGCCATTATCATTTGACTTGAGAGCATCACGGAAATAAGGAAGCTTCCTTCGGAGACGAAGATATTGAAAATTGAATAATCCTCTCTTTGTTTGAGAGATCTCTAATGGTTTACTGTTCCTTGCTTGCTTCTGTTGGAATCTCGCCTTAAAAAAATATCCGCAATCCCAGGGATGAAATAAAAGGGAAGGATCCCCCCCCAAATCACACCGGTGGCCAATCGAACCCAATGCGGAGAAGACCATAAGGACACCACATTCCCTGCCGTATCAATCACAATGGGAAGGCTCAACAGAACCAAAGTTTTAGCCTTTGGGAGTGACACAGACGAAAATTTTTGAAAGACAGGGAAGACACTCGTCCCCAAAAAAAATCCAAGGTAAATGCCAAGGCAACGCGTACACACAGCCAAGGGATATCCAAACAGAGAAAGACATCTCGATGGAATCTGGTGGCACGTCGGAGAAAAAACCGCATAGATCAAGCTGCCGTACACAGAGGATTGACTCTTGAGATAGGGTGCAGCGAAAACGGCTGCAATCCATATTAAAATCCCTATCAGCGTAATAGAATAGACGGCATGAATTTTATTCACACAAATAAACTATCCGATGCAAATTTTTTTGTCAAAACTATCTTTCTCAAATTTCATCACAAACAATTCCTCTCCGCGTAGATTAAGAAATTCTTAAATGATAGGCAGAATGACTCCCGAAAAAAGTGAGAAGAGCCACGTGGGCCTGGGGAATCTCCTGAGGAAAATGTGAGGCGAGCTCGGATATCATTAACAACGAATTTAAAAAGCACAGATTTATTTCTTGATATTTGACAGAGAACGTGTCTCGGTGTAAATTAAACTGTTTTGGCTGAATCTCGATTATTTATATGCTATGGTGAATCCAACCATAAAAGATAATAATTCATGTATAATCCACGCAAATTATTGTTAAGGAGAAACAGATGAAGAATCATAAGACCATTATTTTATCCGTCCTCGCCTTGAATCTAGTTTTGTTTCTACCGCCAGCGCTCTTTTGCCAATCAGAAGATGCCGCTCGCACTTTGGAGACATATCAGCAGAGCGTTGTCGCTTTTGTCTCTCTAGACAAGGATAAGAATGAGATTTCACGCGGCACAGGATTCATGATCGGTCCAGAGTTGATGCTCACGAGCTACAATCTCATAAGCCAAGCCGAAAAAGTCGAAGGATTCGACTTTAAAGGAAAAAAAGTCAAGATCGAGGGGATTGTCGACGTGAATAAAAATAACAACATCGCGCTCTTAAAAGCGAAAAGCAAATCTCCTGCTCTCGCCATGGCAAACGTGATAGATGCGGGAATAGGAAACAAAGTTTTTGCCGTAGGTGGCGTCGAATCGGGAAAGATCAGTGTTGCTGAAGGCACTATCGAAAAAATAACGGAATATTCACCCAATCAAAGAATTATCGAAACGACCATAGACGCGCTGGAAACCTTCAACGGAGCTCCGGTCATTAGCATGGACGGCAAGGTCTTGGGAATGTTAGTTTTTCTCGATACACGCACAAAATTCACTCTGCCGACAAACCTTTTTCAAGGGCTTTCAAAGAAAAGCACATACATAAAGTTCAAGGATCAGAAACCTGAGGATTATTTCACGACATACGAAGGAGCCTACCTTGCGGGAAACGTGTATGCCGCACTGGGGAGAAGCGCTCAATCGGAAAAAGCATTAAAAACCGTGCTCAGTTTCAAGCCGGACGACCTCGATGCCCACACGAAAATTGCAGCTATCCAAGTCGAACAGAGAAATTATTCCTCCGCTGCATCCACCTTCGAAAAGATCATTGCGCTCGACCCTTCTTTGGATAGTGCCTATCAAGGACTCGGGGATGTTTACTTAAAGATGAGGAAATGGAAAGAGGCCATCCCTCCCTTGACCAAAGCGGCTGAACTGAACTCTCAGAATACACAAGCTTTTTATCTCATAGCTATCGCCCATCAAGAATTGAGAGAATTCGAGAAGGCTGCCGATGCCTATGAGATTTACATCGACAAAAACCGGGAAAATCCGGGCGATGCTTACTACAACTTGGGCCTTTGTCAGATCGAGCTTGGCCAGTTTGATCTGGCGAGCATCTCACTTGAAAAAGCGGTCGCGGTCAATCCACAGGACACGAAGATCATGAGCACACTCGCTGATGCCTACCAAAAAGCTGGCCATGTCGACAAGGCGGCCGAAACCTACAAAAAACTCGTAGAGCTGAATCCCGATGATGCCAAATATTACCTCAACACGATCGTCAAGATGTATGATGGTGCCGGGATGCCTGACAAGGCTATTGAGACCACGAAAGCAATGATCGATTTGAATCCTCAGGATGCCGATGCCATCTATAATCTCGGCTACATGTACGTCCAGTTGAAGAAATTTGATGAGGCTGTAGAAACTTTTAAAAAAGCCATAGATGTCAGGCCTAATTTCGAGTATGCATATTCCAATCTCGGATACTGTTACACTCAGCTGAAAAAGTACAACGAATCCATCGAAACATACAAAAAACTTACCGAGATAAATCCGGAGAATGCCGACGGATGGATGAGTATCGGGATAGGGTACATGTATCTGAAGAAGTTCGACCCTGCTGTCGAACCACTACAGAGAGCCATCGAACTCAAGCCCGATAACGCCTATGCCTACTACAATCTCGGAATCTGCTTCCTCAATCTTCAGGATTATCGAAGTGCGCGGGATATTCATAAGCAGCTCCAAGCAGTCGATGCTGACCTTGCTGCAAAATTGCAGAAGCTCCTTCGCTAAGTCCACCGTTTAGGGTATATTGGAAAAGTTTTGACACCACTTCTGTGTTTATAGTATAAGAATACACCTTCAGGGTTATCACAATAATGAGTGCGTGCGCATATGATGGGCGTTATGCAGGGATTCATTGGTGCAGGGCGATGTTCCGCGTTCGGGATGGATAGTGGCAACGCACTACGAGGGATTTTTGAATGGATAAAAAAACTTTACTCGAAGGATTGATCGACAGATATCTACTAGCGCATAAAAAATCCGAAATCCACTTCCAAAAAACATGTCACCATCAGATCGGAGGGGGAAGCCACAACCTTCGGCTGTTTGCTCCATTCCCTTTTTATGATAAGCGTTGCAGCGGCTCGACGGTGACCGATATAGACGGGAACACCTATGTGGATTTTTGGCAGGGGCACTTTGCCAACATACTGGGACATAATCCTTCAGTGGTTCTGTTAGCTCTAAAAGAATCATTTGAAAAGGGACAGGGTTTAGTCACCGGATTCCCAGGGCTCCTTCAGGCTTCCCTTGCAGAGCTCATCCTTTCCAGAATGTTTGCGGATAAGATTCGATTCACGACGAGTGGGACCCTGGCCACCATGTATGCGATCATGTTGGCAAAGGCCTACACACAGAGGGATATTGTGTTCAAGGTGGGAGGAGGTTGGCATGGGGCTCAACCTTATGTCCTAAAAGGCATATCGGTGTATGACAAGGGGCTGAGTACGATTGAATCGGCAGGACTTCCTGCGGGCATCGACACCAGCATCATTATGACAAGATTCAATGATGTGGATGATCTCAAGAATAAATTTTCTGAATTTGGCAACAGAGCCGCTTGTTTGATCGTGGAACCATTCATCGGCGCAGGAGGTTTTATTTTTGGAAAGCCCGAATATATCAAGAGGATAAGGCAATTTTGCGATCAATACGGCGTTGTTCTGATCTTTGACGAGGTGGTATCCGGATTTCGGTTCCATGCAGGACCCCTCCAGACGCTCTATGGCATCATTCCCGACCTCACGGTTTTAGGGAAAGCCATCGGCGGGGGAATGCCGTTAAGCGCCGTAGCGGGAAAAAATGAGATCATGGCACTTTGCGGGTTTGATGCAAAAGTCCATCAGAGGGTCAAGTTCGAAGGAGGCACATTTTCGGGGCATCCTGCCTCCATGCAAGCCGGACTCACCTTTCTCCGGTACCTTATCAAAAACGAGCGGGAGATCTATCCAAGGATCGGAAGACTGGGCAAACGGGTCAGAGAGCAGATCGAGGCAATTTTTAAATCTCATGGTTTTCATGTGAAATGTACGGGAGATGGTTCTCCTGTTGCCGACAACAGCTCTATAATCGGTGTTCACTTCCTCCACTCAAATGTCGAGCAGATCACATCCCCCGAAGAAAGTTGGAATCCCGAGGTCTCTGATTTCGAACTCCGGGAGAAAATATTCAAACTCTCCATGCTTGAACAAGGTTTCAATATCTTTCATGGTTATGGGACCATTGCGTTCGCCCATTCTGATGAAGAGATTGAAGCGTCGCTGGAAGCAGTGGGCAGAATCGCCGCAGAGTGGAAAAAATACATATAATTCTATCGAATCAGTCTGAAAGAAAGGAGCTAAAATGGAAAAAACCAAGGTTATCATTTATGGATGCGGTGTGATGGGCCGGAATGTGGCTGAAGCTCTTTGTGATAAAAAGAGTTTTGATATCGTCGGAGCCGTGGATATCGACCCAAACTTGATCGGTAAGGATCTTGGAGAATTCTTCAACAATCCCAAAAAACTGGGGATTGTTATTGAAAACGAGGCTGATTCACTCCTTTCAAGAGTAGATGCCCAATCCGTGGTTTTGACGACGACGTCTCTTCTCAAGAGTGTCGTTCCCCAGATAACACAGTGTGCCGAGGCGGGACTCAACGTCATCTCCACATGTGAGGAACTCTCCTATCCCTGGAAGAAAAGTCCGGAGCTGGCCCAAAAGATTGATGCCGTTGCCAAAAAGAACGGAGTGACCGTCGTAGGGACTGGGATCAATCCTGGATATCTCATGGATTTTCTTCCCCTTGTCCTCACAGCCCCCTGTCTCAGGGTCGATTCGATCAAAGTGACGCGCATGATGAATTCTGCACGGAGACGGATTCCTTTTCAGATAAAAGTGGGCACGGCTATGACGTCAGAGGAATTCAAACGCAAGATCGAAGATGGAATTATCACTGGACATGTGGGATTGCTGGAGTCCATCCATATGATCGCCACTGGACTTGGATGGGATCTGGACAGAGCCGTCGAGCTTCCGCCGGAGCCGGTGATCACAGCCAATCTCGTAGAAACGGGTTTAGGCAAGGTCGAACCTGGAAATGTGATTGGGTTGAAGAGCGTTGCCTTTGCCGAGATGTCGGGCAAAAAAGTCATCACGCTAGAGTTCTACGCGTATGCAGGAGTCGAGCAAGAATACGACGAAGTGGTTATTGATGGCATACCGAAAATCCACGAGAAGATCCTGGGCGGCGTCCATGGAGATATCGGAACAGTCGCCATGACCATCAACACGATCCCCAAAGCTGTGGATGCTTCTCCTGGAATTAAGTTCATGAAAGACCTCGCCGCCCCTTCCTGTGCACCATAATTGGTGTTATAAACATGTCTGGCATACTCGATTTTCGTGGCCGCACCATATCTTCTATTCCAATTATAGAGAGAAAAGGGACGATAGCGGCTGAACCCGAGATTATTTCAGTGATATTTCGCGATGAGAGCCCTTATCGCGAATGATTTTGGCAAGGCCAAGGGATATCATAGGAATGACATAAACGACGAAAAATCCCCAGCTAATCGTGCCATATCCCTTGGCGATCAAGTTGATAAGTCCGAAGGTCGACAGACACATCCCAAGGGATAAAAGCCCGACAGCCACAACCGGGCGCTGCCATCTCGGGAACTTTTTTCCCCTAATAAGACGAGCTGTGCATATGCGTTCGTTCACAGCATGGATAAAGCCTATACCTGTTGTGATCAATGCTCCCAATAGAACGATCTGGAAGAATATCAAAAGAAAAGAAAATCCAACACGTTGGAGAATAAAGACAACGGGTAGTTCTTCAGGTAACACCGAAGGATAAGAGCTGACCATTGCAATATAAAGAAGGAGGCCCGGACAGATCCCGATTGCCCCTGCTAAAAGTCCTGAGCAGATCGCTTCTTTGCGCGTTTCTATCCCTTTCACGCAAAAGAGGACTGCCGGGATAACAGCGATGTTGTAGAGTGCGTATTTGAATCCTCCCAGAGGCCAACGGGGAAGGAGCGGGCCTCCAGAAAAATTTTCCTGTATGGTTGGACCGAATTTCAAAAGAGAGACACATAAAAAAGCACCGAAGGCGAGGTAGAGGATCAGGGACCAGCTCGATAAAAACCTGGCGATCCAAAGGCTTCCTTTGAACGCAAGAAAACCGATAATTGTCATGGTGATAGAGACACCCGCAAGATAGGGAATATGGAAATTATCTCTGAGGAGAACACCCGCAGCAGAACCTATCACCCCAAGCACAATACACAACAGGATAAAATAAAGGATCTCGAAGATGAACCAGCATCGACCGAGCAAATTTTTAAAAAACGAACGATAGTCATAAGCCCGATAAATCCGAGCAAATTCAAAACTCAGAGCAAGCATACAGGACCAGATCACTGTTGTCACAGCCAGCATGCCCATCAGCCCGCCCACAGGACCGAAATTGAGGAAATATTCGACAAGCTCACGGCCAGTGCCATAACCTCCCGCAATCACAACAGATTGGAACACAAATCCAGGCATCAAATACTTTTTAAACAAAGAGGTATTCATCCTTATCATTGTCCCATTCTTTATTATTTAACCGTACGCATGTCAAATAATTTCTAGTTCAGGAACAACTTCGCAGCTGGTTGTTCCGATCTAGGAATACGTGTTTCAAGTGGGGAAGCATCCTCAATTCCATGATGAATGACTTTCCGAGTGCTTTAAAAGGTGATTTCGAAAACAAGGTTTTCTCCATCACACAATTGGAGCACTGAATAGCGCAATAGGACTTTGGGCCATCATGGTTTTAAGGAGACTTACTCCAAGCGGGATTTGATTGACAGGGCGGGGGAGTTATGATATAAAATATATTCCGGTAAAGATTTCTTATTCAATAAGTTAGCCTCTTCTACTTTAAAAACAATTAGAAGCTCTATTAGTTTCCATTACAAATCAGAAATACAAGGGCAGGTGGCGAAATTGGCATACGCGCTAGGCTTAGGACCTAGTTCCTGTTAAAGGAGTGCGGGTTCGACTCCCGCTCTGCCCACTCTATGTATTCCTGATAGAAATGCCAGGTTAACTCATGAGTATCTTGAATAATTCCAGCGAACGCTGGATTTTTCAGGCATTTTTGAACAATTTGAGATAGGAAAGTTTGATGGATAACGCAAAATCAAGTGTAAAAAAAATCAGCGACTGCAAGAGGGAAATCGAACTGGTCGTCCCTGCACCCGAGGTCATGAAGGAGTTTGACCGTGCTGTCAGGCAGTTTACAGACAGGGCAAAGATCAAGGGTTTCCGGCCGGGAAAAGCACCGGGACATATCGTCAAACAGATGTATCTGCTCGAAATAAGAGAGTCTGTAATGAATTCTCTCGCTCCCAAAGCTCTGAACAAAGAACTCAAAGAACACAACCTTATTCCCGTCGGGAATCCTATTATCAACAAACTGTCTTTTGAGGAAGGACAGCCGCTCCATTTGACCGCTCAATTTGAAGTTTGGCCTGAATTTTCGCTTCCGGATTATCAAAATATCCCCATCACTGAGAAAAAACCATCTGTCACAGAGGAAGAAATCAACCAATCCCTAGAGGACCTCCGGCAGAGATCTGCAGAATACATACCTGTTGAAGGAAGGGGAGTAAAGGATGAGGACTATGTGATCGCTGAAATAAAGGGTAAAAACATTCAGACAAAAAAGCTTCTTCCTACGGAAAAAGTTGTTATCCTGGCTGGACATCCCGAAAATGAAAAGGCATTGAACGATAACCTGATGAGATTGAAGCCAGAAGAAGCGGCAGAATTTGTTGTGAAGTACGATAAGGATCACTCCAACAAGAAACTTGCCGGAAAACAGATCGCCTACAGGTTGAAAGTCACCTCCATCAAAGAAAAAACCGTCCCGGATCTGAATGACGATTTAGCCAAGGGTTTGGGCGAATTCAACAGTCTGAAAGACCTCAAAGCAGAAATTAAATTACAAATTCTTGCCGCTAAAAAAGACGAAATAAAGAGAAAGATGGCTGATGATATTATCCAGACGATTGCAGACAGAGTGTCCTTTGATCTCCCCGGAAGTGTCGTGGAGCAAGAATATTTGGCCATCATGCAGCGCATCCTATCATCCCAGCCATCCCAATCCATAAAAAAGGAGGATATCGAAAAAATCAAAGAGGAAGCCAAAAAAAAGGCTCAACAGAAATTAAAAAACCATCTCATCTTGACCAAGATCTCCGAGAAAGAAAAGATCACAATCACAGCCGAAGATATTGAAGAAGAGCTGAAAGCTATTGGCAAGGCGAACAACATGCCTCTTGCACAAGTCAGGGCACAAATTGATAAGGAAGGGTACCGGAACGAGATCGAGGAAAGAGTTCGCCTCAAAAAGACGGTTGACTTTTTGCTCAAAAACGCTATAATAAAAAAGTAATTCTTCCCATGAGTTTAATCCCCTTTATTGTTGAACAAGACAAAAAAATTGAACGAGCAAAACATCTTAAAACTGAACTGCTCGATGACATATTCATCGAGGGCTAATAAAGAAAAATCAAACAATAGATTCATCATAACCATTCCCGTCATTGAGAGAATATGGCACAGACAATAACCAGAGATAACAGTTGTCGGATGAGAGACGCTTTCCTCAAAAATAAGCCATAGAATGAGCGCAAAAAGGGAAGAGATCACCAAAAACTTAAGACATTCATTGGAGTAAAAACATGCCTGTTAATGAAAGCACAGAAATCATCAAGAATGTTCCTTTGATCCCGCTGCGAGACCTTGTGGTTTTTCCGTCCACATTAGTTCCATTCATCATAGGACGCTCATCCTCAGTCCAAGCATTAAAACATGCGGCTGAAAAAGACAAGAGGATTTTTCTCTCTGCACAAATGGATGCATCAGTGGATAATCCTTTGCCTGCAGATATATATTCCATGGGCATAATCGCTAAGATCGTCCGGACTGTTAAAATGGATGACAGCAACATCAAAGTTATCGTCGAGGGAAAAAAAAGAGCACGAGTGCTCGAATATCTGAGCACTTACCCATACTATCAAGTATTGGTCAAAGAAGTCAGTGAGATCGAAGGCAGCCGCACAGATATTAATGAAATATTGAAGAATGTGTTGACACTGTTCGAAGAGTATCTGAAGCTCAGTCAACACACGAATCTTGAAGCGATCATTCCTGCTCTCAGAGATAATAATCCTCAAAGGATCACTGATATTATTTCTTCTCATCTGTATTTGCCACTCGAAGAAAAACAGAATCTCTTAGAAATAATCAACGTTTCAGAGAGAGTCCGCCGCCTGAATTTTTTGCTGGAGAATGAGATCATAAAGATACATTCGCGACTCAGAAAGGACGATAAAAAACAGGGTCGCAGGAAGATCCCATTCCGAGACCCCTCACAGAAGATCTTTCCCCCTGGATTGAACATAAAGAAAGAAGATCAACCCAATGAGATCGAAGAATTGCGAAAAAAAGTTGTGGATGCCAACATGCCCAAAGATGCGGAGGAAAAATCGAACAAGGAAATCGATCGATTGGAAGCCATGCCTCCTATGTCTGCGGAAGCAACAGTTTGCAGAAATTATCTGGACTGGCTGATCTCACTCCCCTGGAATAAAAAATCCCGGGAAAAGCGAAGCCTCAAAGAAGCTGAAAAAATTCTGGATGAAGACCATTATGGATTGGAAAAGGTCAAAGAGAGGATCTTGGAGTACCTCTCCATCCGGCAACTCGTAAAAAATCCCAAAGGCATCATTCTCGGTTTTATTGGCCCTCCAGGAGTGGGAAAGAGTTCCCTCGGACGATCGATCGCCCGGGCCACAGGTAGAAAATTTGTCCGTCTCTCCTTAGGCGGGGTCAGAGATGAAGCAGAAGTTCGCGGGCACAGACGCACATACATCGGGGCTTATCCAGGGCGTATCATCCAGATGATAAAGAGAGCCGGGACAAAGAATCCGGTTTTTCTGCTTGATGAAGTGGATAAGATGAGTATGGATTTTAGAGGAGACCCTGCCTCTGCTTTAATGGAGGTGCTGGACCCCGAACAAAACAGCACTTTTTTGGATCATTATATCGATACGGATTTTGATCTTTCTCAAGTGATGTTCATCGTGACAGCTAACATGCTGGAGCCCATCCCCAAACCGCTCATCGACCGGATGGAAGTAATCCGAATACCTGGTTATACAGAAGAAGAGAAGCTCCAGATCGGCAAAAGATTCCTGTTGCCCAAACAAATGGCAGCCCACGGATTGGCGAAAAATAAAAACTTTCAGATCACGGATAAAACATTCCAAAAGATCATCAGAGAATACACGAAGGAAGCAGGCGTTCGGAACTTAGAAAGAGAGATCACAGCAATCTGCCGAAAGATCGTAAAAAAAGTGGTCACAAAAGGGAGGGAGTACAGAGAATCTGTCACTCCCAGCAGTCTGGAAAAGTTTCTGGGTATCCCTAGATTCAGACGGTCGGAAATCGACACAATGGACGAAGTGGGAGTCGCTATCGGGATGGCTTGGACAGAATTTGGGGGAGAGCTCCTAACATTTGAGGTGACAAAGGTGCACGGCAAGGGAACGTTCACGTTGACGGGTCAACTGGGAGAGATCATGCAGGAATCGGCACAAACGGCTTTCAGCTATGTAAGAGGAAAGATGTACGAGCTGGATATCGCTCAAGAATTGCACAAGAGTTTTGATATCCACGTCCATGTGCCCGAAGGAGCCACTCCCAAAGAGGGCCCTTCTGCTGGAATCACGCTGGCCACATCTATCATTTCTCTGCTCACGGAGATCCCTGTGACGAAAAAAGTTGCCTTGAGCGGAGAGATCACCCTAAAGGGTAAGGTCCTCCCTGTAGGAGGTATAAAGGAGAAATTGTTGGCAGCCCACCGTCAGGGCATTAGAGAAGCTGTTTTGCCCATAGATAATAAACCGGATCTCAAGGACCTTCCGAAAAAGGTCAGAGATGAAATGAAGATCCACTTTGTCGAGAACATGGATCAAGTTCTGGAGATTGCCTTGACAGAAAAATATCTGGATAAGATCCAAAAAGAAAAGCTCCCCCTTGCTTCGGAATTGCCCAAAAGTGAAGACGGGGAAGGGCAGCCGGGACCGCCTGTTACTCATTAGCTTTAATTAGATTTAATTCAAGAGTTTAATTGCGCAAATTTAACCGAATACGAGGTGTAAAATGAAAGAGTACAATTTGATAGACCTAGAGGAAAAAGATGTTGAAAAACTGGCCTCCATCGCAGAGGAACTCGGTGTGGATGGGGAAGAAGTCAAAGATGCAAGAAGGCATGACATCATCTTCAAGATTCTGGAAGCCCTGGCGAAAAAAAATGGTCTTCTTTTTTCGGAAGGCGTACTGGAAACTCTGGATGATGGTTTTGGATTTCTAAGGGCTCCAGAATTCAGCTATCTGCCGAGCCAAGACGATATTTACGTTTCCCCCTCGCAGATTCGAAAATTTAAGTTGAGAACAGGAGACACCATCTCAGGCGTTGTTCGTCCTCCCAAAAACGGGGAAAAATACTTTGCTCTGATCAAAATCGAAGCCATAAATTTCATACATCCTGATGTGATCCAGGGAAACAGAAGAAATATTCAGTTCGACAGCCTCACTCCTCTCTATCCTTTTGAGAAGATTATGCTAGAGGATGGGCAGCAGAAAAACCTGTGTGCCAGGGTTATGGACATGCTCACACCCATCGGGAAAGGACAACGGGGACTGATCGTTTCCCCTCCGCGAGCAGGAAAGACAACATTGTTAAAGACCATAGCGAAATCGATAGAAAAGAATCACCCTGAAGTCTTCCTGATCGTTCTACTGGTGGCTGAGCGACCTGAGGAAGTGACGGACTTTAAAAGAAGCATAAAGGGCGAAGTCGTTGCCTCCACATTTGATGAGCCGCCCATCCGTAATGCGCAGGTGGCCAACATCGTTCTCGAAAAAGCCAAACGGCTCGTTGAGCTCAAAAGGGATGTCACAATACTTTTAGACAGCATCACCCGCTTGGCAAGGGCGCACAATGCGATCATCCCTCCCTCAGGAAAGGTACTCTCTGGTGGAATCGATGCAAATGCTCTGAATAAGCCCAAGAAATTTTTTGGATCTGCCCGGAAGATCGAAGAAGGCGGCAGTCTAACGATCGTTGCAACCGCTTTGATCGACACTGGCAGCCGGATGGATGAAGTCATTTTCGAGGAATTCAAGGGAACAGGCAATATGGAAATCAACCTCGACAGGAGGCTTGTTGACAAAAGGTTATTCCCGGCAATCGACATCAATCGTTCAGCAACGCGAAAAGAGGAGCTCTTGATCGAGGAAAAAGATCTCAACAGAATTTGGGTCCTCCGGAAGGTCCTCAGTCAACTCAATGAAGTCGAAGCTATGGAACTCCTCATGGATAAGATGTCCAAGACCAAAACGAATGCTGATTTTCTGGATGCAATGAGCAAAGGCCTTTAAATAAATCCCTTTTTTATCTATCTGTATGCATTCAGAGTTTATCCCTCTCAGGTTTCTTAACTTTTCATTCCTCTTCCTTTGTCTTTAATTGTCTTTTTTGTGGGTTGTTTGCTAGACTTAAGCCAAAAAAGTTGAGCCATTCAGATTTTGAAGGAGAGACAGGAATGAATCCTTTGGAAGTTGTTCAGGCTTTTGTGGACAGAATCAACGCACAGGATGTGGAGGGCCTCTGTGCTTTGATGACTGAGAATCACACTTTTATTGATGGAGGAGGCGCTGTCTATTCGGGACGTGAAACCATGAAAAAGGGCTGGCAGGATTATTTTGTAATAATCCCGAATTATTGGATTAAGATCGAAATGATGTTTCACAGGGACAATGTCGTTGGTTTTTTCGGGAAATCAGGAGGCACATATGCGCCTGGCGGACAGATCGAACCGAAAAATTCATGGATGGTGCCCGCGGCCTGGCGGGCCGTTATTCATGAGGATAAGGTTCTCACCTGGCAGGTTTATGCCGACAATGAACAGCTGCGGCAAATTATGACCGCTGACCGTCATTGACGCCTCCAAACGTGTGTGATATGTTCATTTCTGCTATCAGCAGGCGATCACCAAGATCGGTCAATTGTCTATTCTCGCATGAGTCTTAAGAAACACACATGAGCGAAGACACTTATGGATGCTGTTTGTACACTCCTGATCTCTTGCCTCAAGTTCTTGATGTCATGTCCTTTCTTTGGGAAGAAACTCCCCAAGCACGCCTGGAATACTTCCGATGGAAATACACTGACAATCCCAATGTAGAACGTCCGCTGGGTATCGTTGCACTGTGGAAAGGCCGCGTGGTTGGATTTCGAGGGTATTTTGCCACACGGTTTGAGATTCCCGATAAAACAAACAATTTGGTTGTTCTCGTTGCGGGAGATACCTGTGTTCACTCCGACCATCGGCATAAGGGCCTTTCTGTTCTCATGGGCAATCTGGCTATGGACACATTCTCCGGGACCTACAGAGTATTCCTGAATATGACGGCAACAGCTCCCTCTCTGCCGGGATATTTGAAATTGGGTTTTCAACCTCTAGCAAAAAAGGCCTATATTTCTCACGCGAGCGCTCTCGGGATGTTCAGCTATTTTCTAACTTACAAAAAACGTCCTTCCATGGAAAAGGGAAGAGTCGTTTTGGGTAGCTTTGATCCCCTGATCATTTCTGATCGCCCCAAGCCGGAAGAGATGGAGGTCCTATGCGCCAGACAGGCATCACAGAACAATCGCATCAGGTTAGCCAAGAACAGTGCCTATTTTCAATGGCGGTTCAAAAACCCCATAAAAAAGTATCTTTTTTACTATTACCGAAAAAAAACTGAAATAACCGGATATCTGGCGATGGGGCTGTCTCCCAATTTTCGACGGGGCTATATTCTCGATTATGCGGATGCTAACGGAGAATCTGTAGAATACATAATAAGATACATGATCCAACACAAGCACTTCGACATCCTTTCCATCTATGATTTTTGTCTCGATGATAGATTCAGAAAAAAACTCGGGGCGCTGGGATTCAAGATCTCAAGCCTGGTGAGGAGTCTGGAGCGGAAAAAGACAGGCGAACTCCCCATGCTGATCCGTCCTGTCAGAAAAAATTTTGATGAGAACGATTGGATGATCGAGGGCCTCGATATCCGAAAAATCGAAAACTGGCAGATCACAGAAATCTGTTCTGATGCTGTGTAAACTGGACAAGTGAACTTGATAATCAAAAGAACTTTAAATCTGCTCCGGCTTCTAAGGGGACTGATCCATGGAACACGTATCTATAACGGCCCTATTTTTGTGGATATCGACTTGACCAGGCGGTGTAATCTGCGATGTCTCGGATGCCGTTATCATGATGCAAATATAAAGCCCATAGCTGTCAATGAAACAGTTCAAGATATTTCCATGGACCTGGTCCATCAACTTGCCAAGGAACTTCCTAGCATTGGGACAGAGAGAGTCATCTTTGCCGGTACAGGCGAACCATTGCTCCATCCCCATTTTGCCGAGATCATAGCGATCTTCAAAAAGTCAGGTCTGGGTGTGCGGTTGTTCACCAACGGCTTGCTGCTCGATAGAAGGAGATCTTTGGCCCTTCTTCATTCAGGGCTCGACCGGTTGATCATTTCCCTCTGGGCAACCTCTCCTGAGTCATATGCCCAGTGCCATCCAGGCACGAACCCGGATAACTTCGAGAAGATCGTGGAAAATATCAGTCAATTTTCCGCACTAAAGAGAGAATTGAGGACAAGCTCTCCTGAAATCTATGTGAATCATGTGTGCAACATCTACACTTATCAGCACATCGATGACAAGATCGATCTTGTCCATAAAATGGGTTGCGATGGAATTTTATTCACACCGTTTGACCCTCAAGGTGAAGCGGCCAAGGGCGCTGCGCTGACGGATGATCAGGTCGATTCTGTTCTCGCACAATTCCCTGCGGCCGTGAGGCGAATGGCGGATTTAGGCATAAAACACAATGTGGATCGCGTATTTCTGCGGCACCAGTTCAATCAGAATGTTAGCCTTAAAACACCCTGCTACATCGGCAGGATCCAGACAAGGATCCGTGTCGATGGCGCTGTGATGCCATGTTGCTACTGCAACCTGTTATTGGGGGATATGAATAAAAATAGCCTCAAAGAGATTTGGAACGACCCGCCCTATCGAGATTTCCGCTTTCGGGCCGAAACGATGGAGGGATTAGCGACCCTGATGGATACCTGTTCCTGTGATTGGTGTTGTTATGTCGGACAAAACTATCGGATTCATCGCATATTTAAATGGATGGCTCCCTTGTTTCGATAAATAATGGCCGATACACTCCTGATTCTTACGTTCCACGATATCGATGAGTTGCCATCAGCAATTTCATTCTCTCCCAAGATCTTTGCGCAGACCATAAGAAGGCTTTTCGAAGAAGGGTACCAAACAATCTCCATCTCCCGGGTGGTCGAAAGTTTGACAGGCAAAAAGCCGTTTCCAGAGCGATCGCTGGCGATAACCTTTGATGATGGTTACGAGAGTCTCTACAGAAACGCTTTTCCTGTTCTCCAAAAGCATGGTATGACGGCCACGGTGTTCCTCACAGTGGGACGCCGGAAAAGCCGGAATCTCGCTGAACGCCTGCCCGCACTGGGAGGCAAAAAGATGTTGAGTTGGAAAGAGATCCGCGATATGGAGAGAGCCGGGATAAACATTGGTTCTCATACTCTGACTCATCCGGATCTGAGGCGTTTGCCTCTAGAACAGATCCAGATAGAGATTCTTGATTCCAAGACCATCATAGAGGACACTTTGGGGTGCACAGTAAGCGCGTTCGCCTATCCTTTTGGATACCACAATCGAGAGATCCGTGAGGTTGTTCAAAAATTCTACAGTTGTGCATGTTCAGCTCGACTCGGCATTACGAAGAGATCAGGCGATCCATTTGCTCTGCAACGGGTCGATATGTACTACTTTCGAACGGAAAGGCTGTCTCGGATCATGTTGACTCCGCTGCTCCCGCTATACGTTCAAATGTGCACGGTTCCGCGTCAGATCCGGTCTGTTCTTCGAAGAGGTCGCCTGTTATGAAGCGCTCCCTCCGATTTTGTATGATCTCGACCTTTTATCCTCCCTACAGCTATGGCGGAGATGGGATTTTTGTGTACCATTTATCCAATGCTCTGGCCCGACTCGGCAATAGTGTGGATGTCATCCATTGTTTGGACTCATACCATGCGCTAGGGGGAAAAGTGTGCGAAAACCCCTATCCGAATCACCCGAACGTCACTGTGCATAGCTTGAAAAGCCCTTATGGCTTCCTCTCCCCGCTCGCAACTCAGCAAACAGGCCATCCTTTTTTTAAAGCCGCACGAATCAAGGCCATTCTGAACAATGGTTTTGACGTGATCCATTATCACAATATCTCTCTCGTGGGTGGCCCTGCGGTAGTCAAGCTCGGACAGGGTATTAAGCTTTACACCACACATGAATATTGGCTGGTATGCCCGATGCATCTCTTGTTCAGGTTTAACAAGTCGGAATGCACGCGTCGTTATTGTCTTCCCTGCAGCCTGAGTTACAGGCGAATTCCACAGCTGTGGCGCTATTCTGGTTTATTGAAACAGATCGAGAAACACATCGACATGTTTATAGCTCCCAGCCATTTTTGTGTGAAAAAACACCGCGAGATGGGTTTCAATGCCCCTATGGCCCATATCCCCAATTTTGTCCCCCTGCCAGACGGCACATTTTCAAATATTCTCCAAAACACCCCCAGTGAAGAACGAAGACCCTATTTTCTTTATGTGGGACGTTTAGAAAAAATTAAGGGGTTGCAGACCATTATCCCGCTATTCCAGCGGTATCCCAAAGCAGAATTGCGGATCGTAGGAAAGGGCAACTATGAATCTGACTTGAAAAAGCTAGCAAAAGGCAGTTCAAATATCAGATTCCTGGGATATCAGCATGGCCAAGCCTTGGGGAAGCTCTACCAAAAGGCAATTGCTGTTATTATACCTTCCATCTGTTTTGAGATTTCATCCTTGGTCATTCCAGAGGCTTTCACGCATCACACCCCGGTGATCGCAAAAAAACGAGGAGGCATGCCGGAGACGATTGAAAAAAGCGGCGCAGGAATCCTTTTTGAGGATGAGTTCGATCTCATGCGCGCAATGAATGCTCTGATCGAAAAGCCTGCACTTCGGCATGATTTGGGCGAGTGCGGGCACAGAGCATATCTTCGGAACTGGTCCGCACAGGCTTATCTTAAAAAATATTTTGAGCTCATTGAAAACATTTCAAACGAAAGGTCAAAAGATGGCTTTAATCAATCTGAAGAATCCCTATGAGCATTGAGGGCGTGATGAAAGTCTGTGCTGTTTCTGTCACTTATGGAGACAGGTTTCATCTTCTCAAACAAAGCATTGATTCTCTGTTGAAACAACCCGTCACACACATTATTGTCGTCGACAATTCTTCCGTACCAAAATGCCAGCAACAGCTGAAGAGTCTGAGAGACAATCTACAGGGAAAGCTTGAAGTCGTTCATTTGGATGAGAACTCTGGCTCGGCAGGTGGATACAGAAGAGGCTTACAGGAAGCTTATCAAAACAACTCGTGTGAATTCATATGGCTGCTCGATGATGACAACAGACCTGAAGCCGGGGCCTTGAAGGCCCTCACAGATTTTTGGGCCGGCCTCATAGAAAATGACAAGGAGCAACGGGTCGCACTCATGTGCTACAGAGAGGACAGAGAAATATATAAAGAGGTCGTATTCAAGAATAAGCCCAACTTGGTCATAGGCAGAAATAACAGCTTCCTCGGTTTCCATGTGTGTTCGCTCCCTGGTGAGCTTATGAGGAGAATCAAAGACACCTCTAGTCAAAAAGCCAAAAATGACGACTTGGCGGGTCAAAATTACGGCTTGGTGTCCGCTGTGCCCTTTGGGGGCATGTTCTTCCACAAGAAATTACTGAACGAAATCGGTTATCCGAATCGAGATCTCTTTTTGTATGGGGACGATTGGGATTTTTCTTACAGGATTACCAAAAAGGGAGGAAAGATCTTTCTTCTGTTAAACAGTGTGATTGAGGATCTGGAAAAATCCTGGCATAGGAAAAACAGGGAAAGCCTCTTTAAGGTTTATTTATTGGAAAATTTCGAAGATTTTCGATTGTATTACATTGTGAGGAATCGGATTTATTTTGAAAAAAAACATCTGATGACACATCCTGTTATTTATTGGCTGAATAAGCTTATTCTGCTGATCATAGTGGGATTGTTCGGTTTTCACAAAAAAAGGAACAAGATAAGGATTATAAGAAGAGCGATAAGGGACGGCAATAAAGGGAGACTGGGAAAATATGCGTGCTCAAGCGTTGAATCTCCTAAATAAACTGTCGCCGGTTCAAATCCTTCGTTATATTCACCCCAGAAACATCAGAAAGATTCCCGCGGCGATGGCTGAGCCGATTACTCCCGCCACATTCGGCCCCATAGCAGGCATGAGCGGATTGACCTTTCCCTTTGTCTGTTCCGCGACAAAATTCTGAACAACCCTTGCGGCCATGGGCACAGCTGAGACTCCAGCGGCACCTATACAGGGATTGATCTTTTTCTCTTTGGATAAGAATAGGTTTAAGATTTTGGCAAAAACAACGCCCCCAGCTGTACTGAAGGAGAAGGCAATCGCCCCTAAAAGAAGAATGTAGAGGGTTCTGACACTCAAGAAATGTTCAGCGTCCATTGTTGCGCCCACGGCAAGTCCCAGAAAAATGGTAACAATATCGATGAGCGAGCCCCCCGCTGTTTTTCGGAGTCGTTCTGTAACTCCGCACTCCCTGAGCAAGTTGCCGAACATCAACATGCCGATGAGCGGAGCGCTGGAAGGGATCGCAAGAGAAGCGACGATACCGGTCACGATCGGGAAAAGTATGGCAGCCGTCCGGGAGACAGGAATGGCCTGGGGCATATTGACCGTACGTTCTTCCTTGGTCGTGAGCATTCGAATGATCGGGGGCTGGATGATGGGCACGAGAGACATGTAGCTGTAGGCTGCGACTGCTATTGGGCCCAAAAGATGAGGCGCCAGCTGGCTGGCTAAAAAAATAGAGGTCGGACCATCCGCTCCTCCGATGATCCCTATGGACGCAGCTTCTTTGTAATTAAAACCCAATACATAGGCCCCTCCTAAAGCAGCAACAAATATCCCCAATTGGGCGGCAGCCCCCAGCAGGAACGTCAACGGCCTTCCAAGGAGAGGGCGGAAATCCGTCAGGACTCCTACACCAAGAAATATGAGGGGAGGAAGCAGCTCTGTTCGTATACCTTGATTATAGATCAATGCAATGATTCCTTCGCCATTGGCGCCCATATCCGCCAAGGGAAGATTTGCCAGAATGGTTCCGAAACCGATCGGGATCAGAAGCAGCGGCTCATATTTCTTGACGATAGCCAGATAAATCAGGATACCGCCAACCGCAAACATGACCCAGTTTCCCCAACTGAGATTGGCGAATCCAGTTTGCTGTAAGATCTTGAGCACAGTATCCATGTGTGATCCTTTAAGAGATTGCGAGAATGGGCTTCGATGAATCGACTTCATCCCCCAGTGCGACATGGATTGCGGAGACAGTGCCGCTGGCAGGTGCCACAATATCATGCTGAGCTTTCATGGCCTCGACTTTGGCCACAACCTGGCCTTCAGTAACCTTATCGCCCACCTTTACCAGGATCTCACTGACTTCGACAGCACCTGCAAACGTAGAAAAAACCGGTATCCCTTTTGGAGACGGAACCTGAGTGGGCTTTGCAGATGGAGGCGGGGTTAATGAGGCAGATGGCATGGTTCCAGGTGTGAGAGGTTCGATGGTCACGGTGAATTCCCTGGATACAGCTTTCTCCGTTACTGTAAGTCGTGTTGTGACGGGTCCAGTGAGGACTGGTGCTGCTGGGGCTGAAGGAGCTTGGGATTCGGCTTCTTTCGGTTTTTCCTCCTCGTTTAAGGGGATGTCTATTCTTGGCTTTCCTGTCAAAAGCCTGATGCCTTCGTTGAGTTCCATGTTCTTTCCTGGGACCATAGCTGCCATAACCAGGAAAATGTTCTTTTCTGTGACAGGGAGGTTTCGTTCCTCCAAAGCCTTTTTCGCAGGCTCGATATTTTTCGGCGCAGCCTCAAGTGGATCACCATCAAAAACGGGGAGCTCGAGCTGTTCGGATGCAAACTCGATCACTTCCGGGTCAGGAGGCAGGGGAGGCTTTCCAAAATAGCCGAGAACCGCTCTTCCATAACCCGGGTCGATCTTTTCCCATCGTCCATACATCACATTGTTAAAGGCTTGCAGCCAATACTGCTGGCTTCCAGGCGTTACGCTGGTCCAGGCGCCCCCTGCTTCCACGACTACTGGAAACTCGGCCAGAACGTCGCCATATTTATCGAGGATTCCAGCTTTGACCATCATGTGGATGTTGGGGCCTATGGCTCCACCGGGCATCGGGAAATCCAAGACACGAGCGTCGGGTGTGGTCGTTGTCGGGTTGAAGTCATATTCTTTCATGAGTTCATTGAGCAGGTTCTCGATCTCCATCATTTTGCCTGGATCGATGTCCAGCTTATAACCGGTGCCTTTGAGAGCATGAGCCATCGAGCGAACATCGGGCTGGACAGTCCCGCTGGCCATAGGCCGGACAGAAAGGTCTACGCCATCCGCACCCCCTTCAATAGCGGCCATATAGCATGCCACAGCCGTACTGGCTGTGTCATGGGTGTGAATCCAAAGCAGCATCTCCGTTGGCATCATTTTCCTTAATCCAACAGCAGTATCATAGATGGTTTTCGGATCGGTGGTGCCACTGGCATCTTTCAAACAGATGCTATCGATGTGGAGATCGCTATCGAGGAGTTGTTTGCCGATATGGATATAAAAATCCGCCGTATGCACCTTATCCGAATAAAAGGGAAGTCCCATAAGAGCGATGCAGACCTGGTGATGCATCCCGGACCTGACGATCGGCCGTCCTGTGTTTATGAGATTTCGGACATCGTTCATATAGTCAAAATTGCGGTCCCAAGTCGTTCCGTTCTCTTTCATCAGTTTAGCCTCGAGCTCTAAACCTTCGGGAGACTGTGTGGTCAGGGTGACTCCCGAAACAGAACGGGTTAGAATCTGGAGGTCCACATCGGGCCCCACAGTCTCACGCATTGTTTTCATATCATCAAAAGGATCCTCCCCAAGGTAAAAATACGGAGCTTGATAACAGGCCCCCCCGCCAAACTCAAAGTGATGGATACCTGCTTCGGCGGATGCTTTCATGGCAGGAAGGATGTCCTTCAGACGCACTTTTCCACCAAATGAGCTCTGAAGCCCATCGCGGAAAGGCATGAACATAACGCGTATTGTTTTGGCTTTTTCTGTAAAGAGCATCATCTCTCCTCAAGCTTTGTGATTTTCGTTCCTGGGAAAACCGTGTGAACCGCTGCCACCACAGCAGCAATTATAGCTGAGTCGGCTCCCGCCACTTTTTCCGGGAACACAAGCATTATGAGACGCATAACAAATGCAAGGAGTGCGAGGATTAGAAAAACGACAAGGAATGCAATTGCACAAATCAATAATAATTCAGGTGTTTCCATGCTTAAGCTCCTTTGGGGGATAGGTAGGGATACTTTTTTGATCGAAAGCGGGGCAATTCGGCCATTCTGTATTTTTAATTAATTATAGCTAAATTTTTCCCAAAATGTTGGAGCTAGTATAAAACCATCAAAGCGTTGTGTCAACTATTCCGATAATTTTTCTGGACTATCCTGGTGATATTACGAGCCAGGTGCGTTTGTGGCGCATAACTTTGGGGGAAAATGAGTGAGAATCAACCTCCCCGATGTCACAGGTTCTTTGTGGCCTTCAATGAATAACTCTAGGCTCTCTCCGATCTCTATAACTCTTCCGTATGCGATTTCTCTGAGGTTTTGGGCATCCGTATCCGACACTATTCTGACACGGCGACCTAACACGAGCGAACGCTCTTTGTAAGACTTAAGAAGTGTGCAATACTGGCCTTTGAGCAAAAGATCGTAATTTTTGTCCAGGGATTTGAGAAGCTGGTGCAGGACTTTTTCCTGATTTAAAGCAAGAGGATCTCGAACATAACTCCTTAGTGCGTCAACTTTAGGAACGAACGGATCGGATTTGACTCGTGGCCTTTTTTCCACGTTCAGGCCGATACCCAAAATGGCTGTATGGACTGAGTCGTCTACACTGAGTGTGTGGACCAAGAAGCCCGCGACTTTCGCCCCATTGATAAGGATATCGTTCACCCATTTAATCATGGCCCGGCCTTTCAGACTTTTGAATGCATCCAGCGTCTCGATCAGGGAAACCGCGACCAGGACAGGAAATCCTGTATAGAAGTTTTTGATGACCTTATAAGGAGAGAGGTAGACCGATAAATGGATATTGCCTTCCATTGCAGACCACGAGCGCTTTCTCTGCCCATGGAATTTCCGCCCTAATGCAGCAAGACACAGAGTCCCGTCGGGCAATTTGACATTGTTTCGGCTCAAAGCAATCAGATGATCAAAATGAGATGACGGTGCATGGCTGACGGCAAGGGCATAAGTCCACCTAGGGTGCACACGACTCGCTCTCGTGTAGACTATTTTGCAGCGATACAGTCGGCTGATCAGCTGGCTCAGATTTGGGTCTGCAGATGAAGGCGCAGAAAGTGACCAGGGCTTCTTACCCGGGAAGAGAGACTCTGCGTATGCTCTATCATCTGTGAAGACAATCATCTGTGTTTGTGTTCTTTCAAACTCAATTACTGTACACGCAAGCGATATTTTTTTCAATGTTGAAATCAAGGAGGAATAAAACTAGAATCTTATGGAACTGGAGCGCAACGATGTCCGAACTCAGCTTAGATCAAACCGTCACTGAAGAAAAACTCCGATTTTATCTGAAATCAAGCAGGCATTTCAGGTTCCCTTTTTTCGATCCGGAAAATCCTTACAGAAAGAATGGCCTTTTTCTGCACCTTGAAGATACACTCATGGAAGCCGGTGAAAAGTTTCAAAAAGACTATGGTGAAAATCTCATATCCATCAATCTGCGCGGAAGCTGGTTGCGAGGGATCCCATTGGAGGATGATGATATCGATCTTATCTTTATCATCCGTGATTTGCCCGCAGAAGAGCAGATCCGTATCCAAAACTATTGCCGAGAGGTGTTGCGCGAAAAAAACCACATCTACAGAGTCTTTGAGGGAAAGGTGGAGGACGGTGTCCGTGTGGAACCGATCACTTTCCTGGATATGACCAAATTGCCCACCATCATGAGCCTGTTCATGTACGGACTGTGCCACTTTCTTGAGGACGACAGAAAAAAGCAGCGGGATAACTATCAAGACTTCTTTTTGGGGTCCAAACTGCAAGAAAAGTTTTCAAAGTTCCTGCAAAGCGGAATACTCATCCCCTATGTCGGATGGATTTATGGGGAATGGAAAAAAGAAGAGATTTTCGATGAGATCGCCACTTTTCTGCCCATCCCTTCCAGAAAAGTGGGCCTCTACGGAGAAGGCGAAGTCGAAGCAACTGAAGAAATAGTCCTGCAGACGTTTATCGCTAGGAACCTCATTTATCCAGCAATCAAACTCAAACAATTCGTTTCCCCTTCAGAAATCCATGTTCCGGTGTTTAAAGAGGAAGCACTCGTGTTGTACCGCTCGATCAAGCCTTTGGAAAGTGTCTATGCCCGCGCCATTATGAATTACCTCTATACCTCGGCCCTGGAACTCAAATTATATGGCCATAGACTCATAAAGGACAGGGTGGAAAAGTTTGCCGGAACTTATGACCAACTTGTCCACTATATCCTCGCCGTCAAATTTTAAACGGCATCCATTGACTTTTTAAGATCCTGACTTTTCAAGATTTATATCATCTCAACCTTTTTATGATGTGCCAGCCGTATTTGGAGGCTGCAGGATCGTAGCTCGCCATGCCGATCTCCCCAACCTCGAGAGAGAAGCTGACATCTCCAAAGGCTTTGACCATTCTCTGACGGGGATACTCTTGGCCAGACACATCGGGCGGGACTCCAGTGTTCGACATGCGATAAATGCCGGGGTGCTGGTCATCTGTATACTCGTGGACCATTGCATCGAAGTCTTGACCAGCTTTTGCACGCTCGAAAAGTTCTTTGGCTAGGATTTCTGCCTCTTCCTTCGTCCGTGTCACTTTCTCATCGGGAATGGCCCCTTGGAATGAGATCAGAATATGCTGGACCTCCACCCGCGCAGGTTCATTTGCTGTGACTGCTTGTTTGGCCGGCTTCTCGACACCGGGTTTCTCAGCAACCGTATTATTCTCTTTTTTGCATCCACTCAAGATAAAAAACGGAATGAGCAAAGAAATACATAAATATCTGTTCATCGGATTCTCCTTCGCACCAATAATTTGAGCTATCTAAAAATCTGGGTGTAAAGCCAGTAGAGAAATGACACAACATAAGCGACAAGCATAACCCATACAACAATGGAGAGTGTTTCGTTCAAGCGTTTGCGGAATGGAGAGCGCTCTTCCTTTTTTTGGAGAGCCTTTGAAAAGATATAGATTAGGCCCAAAATCACAAAAAGAAAAAACCACTTTCGCATCAGATCGCTACACTTCCTTATCCATATTTGAATGAGTTAAAAAGGCTCATTTTAAAATGAAACTATCACATACGAAATATCATGGTCAAGCACATCTTGGCTCATATCAGGGCCATATCAGGCTTGAATCTCGATCAAACCTTGGAGCGAGGACTTCTTGACATCTTGGAGGGTGTCTCAGGACAGCTTAAAATGTTTTTCGACCGACTCCGCTTCACAACATATGATCCACACAAACTCAAAGGCCCACGACGGGGTATCCTTATCGTTACTTATGAAGATGACAAAAAGAAAGAATATTTCGAGACAGCATCCCAACTTGCCAATTATTTTACGTGGAACGACAGAGGAGACTTTGGCAAAGTCCGGGTTGTGGCCGAATCGAATCTCGGCCCAGAAGAGGCCTGGAAGAGCCGCCCTGATCTGCTGAGAAAATTAAAAAAAATCGGCAGAGATCAGGCCAGGGAACTTATCGAGCTCCGATCGAAAAGGCACCGTTAAATCAAAAAACAATTCTTCACCCTAACCTCAGAGTTCAGGTGTTTTATATTTAACTGAGCACTCTTATTTTTTAAGCTCTTCGAGCAATTCTTTAACAGCTCGTTCCAGTTGTTGGTCGATTCCGGATGAAACTTTATCGTATTCGTTCCTCACCAGGATGTCAGGTTCGAGTTGTTTGTTTTCGAGGATGTCCCCGCTTTTATCAGCCACACCGAGATTGGGAATGCCGAAAACTACTCCATTCTGTAACATTTCCCACCACACAAATGTACAGGTCCCCGGTACGGGCATACCCACAATTTTTCCTATGCCTAGGTCCCGGTAAGCTGCAGGGAAGCAGTGCGCATCAGAGTAGTTGCTTTCACAAACCAGCACGATGGATGGTTTGGTCCAACGGCGTTGAGATTCGAAGCCGATATTGCGGTCTGGAGCTTTAAACACCTGATAACGTTCTCCACTCAGGAATGTTGTGAGATCATCCACAAGGTCTCCGCCACCGTTAAAGCGGGAATCCACGACAAGAGCCTCTCTATTGACCTCCTCACCCATGACCGCATCAATAAACACTCGGTAGCTTGAGTCACTCATACCCCGGATGTGCATATACCCCAAGCGTCCGCTAGAGAGTTCATGAGTGATTTTCCGGTTCCTCTTCACCCATCGATCGTAGAGCAACTGGTTTTCCTGGCTGAGCTTGATAGGCTTGACTTTTTCCTCCCAGCGCTCAGAGCTTTTTGGATCATGCAGCGACAGGAGGACAATTTTTTCTGCTTTACGGTTGAGCAGCGGATAATAGTTTAACCCTGGCGTTAGGCTCACACCGTCAATCTTTTCGATGATGATTCCATCGGTAATCTTGCTTCCAGATTGAATCAACGGACTTCCTTCCATGATTTCTTTGATCTTGAGTCCTTCACCTTCATACGTTTGATCAAAAAACACTCCCAATGAGGCCGTTTGATCGCCTTGAGGATCGCTGTGACGATACCGGGCGCCTGTATGGGAGGCGTTCAGTTCCCCCAACAGCTCGCTCAGCATCTCCTGAAAATCGTAGTTGTTGTTAATATGCGGTAAAAAGCGTCTGTATTCGATGGTCAGCATTTCCCATTTGGCACCGTGCAGGCTGGGGTCGTAAAATTTCTTTTTCACCTGGCGGGTGACGTGGTCAAAGAGATAATCACGCTCAGCGTTTTCATTGAGTATCATTTCACCTTGAATAATGACAGGCTTCTTTGTGCCGGATTCCACTTCGACCTTAGTGATCGCACCCTCACTGAGTACAAAGACATTTTTGCCCTCTTTGTCCAGTTCTAACGCCCCACCACGGTCGCCGAATTTGGCAAGCACTTTTGTTTCCTTAGTCCGAAGCTCTGTGCGCCACAGGTCATATCCTTTCTCCGCCTGGCTAAAATAGAGAAGATACTTGCCATCATGGGTTAATGCAGCATCCGACAAGCGGGACGAATGGATGGTTAAGCGAGTTCTGCGTTCTGTCAGCCCATCCCAGTCGATCTCCACAGGCTCGATTTTTTCTACCTCTGTCTTTTCCTTCTCTTTTTTCTCACCCTTCTCTTTCTCTTCTTTCTTGGCCTCTTCCTGAGCTTCTATATAAAGCTCGTATTCCTCTTTGCTCATCCGATAGATATCAAACGCTTTTTTGGTGAAAAAAAGACCATAAATATCCAGCTCGGTCGGGCCTGATTTAGCAACACTGTGCATCCCGCTCTTGTTCGATGCCCAGATCATCATTTTTCCTTTTTGTGCCCACTGGGGAGAGACATCGTAGAATCCGCTTTTGGTGAGATTTATCACTTTTCCTTTTCCGTCGGAACTGATGAGCCCCACTTCGTTAAACCAGTATTCTGGGAGTTGGAAGTGAAGGAGGAACCATTTGCCATCGGGGCTCCATTCGAAGTGTTGATCACCGTCAAGGTAGGAGAAATTCTGGCTGCCGTCCATGATAGTCCGTGTTTCTTTAGATTGGAGATCGATCACCATCAGCCGTGTCCGCTCCTCAATGTACGCGAGCTCTTTGCCATCAGGAGAGAAGGCCGGCTGGAAGGTTTCCTCTTCAGTCTCCAGGACGGCTTTCTCTTCAATCACTGTCGAGTTCATAAAGTACTTTTCATCTTTTTTGCTCAGTGAAGTCATGTAGATGTTCCAGCTATTGTTGCGTTCGCTGGCATATACGATGGACTTGCCATCCGGACTGTAATCAATAAAGCGTTCCTGTTCCGGTGTATTGGTGATCCGTTTGGTCAAAGAACCATCAACAGATGTCACGAAAACCTCACCGCGGAAGACAAAAGCTAATTCCTTTCCACTCGGCGCTAAGGCCATCTCTGTGACCTGTCCGCTGACTATTTTTACGCTTGTCGGATTGGCTAAATTGTCGGAGAGGATCTGGATAGAAACTCTCTGAGCGTCATTCCCTTCGCGCTGAGTGTAGATCTCCCCATCATAGCTGTAGCAGAGAATGCCGTCTCTGGATAAAGACAGGTATCTCACCGGGTGAAAAGTAAAATTAGATATTTGGAATGCCTGATTCGGGTTTGACACCGAAGATTTGAAGACATTCATGGTACCGCTCTGTTCGGAGAGATAATAGAAGTCGTCGCCATTCGGAGCAAAAACAGGATTCCGGTCTTCACCTACAAAGCTGGAGAGTTGACGGAAGGAGTTTCCCTCTTTGTCATAGAGCCAGATATCTCGAGTAATGGAAGATGTGTGGTGCTTGCGGAAGGGATCTTCAAACCCTTTGGTGTCCTCAAAGAGCATTTGGCTGCCGTCGATGTTAAAATTCACGTGTAATGCCGGCGTGGTCATTATCTGAATAGGACGGCCGCCCTGCACGCTCACACTGTAGAGCTCGGGAAGGCTTCCGGAGGGAAACTGCATATTTTGAGGGCTGTCCAGGCGGGCTGAGCTGAACAGAACAGAAGTACTGTCGGGCGAAAAAGAATAGGGGATATCGTTAGAAGAGTGGAAGGTGAGCCGTTGGGGCGTTCCCCCGTCTTTGTGCATCAGGAAAACATCAAAATTGCCATATCTGTCGGAAGCAAAGGCAATATGCTGGCCATCGTTCGACCACACAGGTTGGAAGTCGTAAGCTGGATGCATAGTTAGTGGTAAGGCCCGGCCTCCCTCACTCTTCACTATATACAGATTCCCTTGATAGCTGAACACAATGTGCTGTCCGTCTGGAGAAATTGCCGGATACCGCATCCACAAGGCGTTCTGGGCATAAAGGTTTCCAAAGGATAAAAAGCATAAAGCGAACACCAATAATCGAAAACATCCCCAGTGTGCAGTTCTAGAAGGGGAGTGAAAAAAAGATTTTTTCGTCATCATTCTATTCCTTTCATATAATGTTACACATCCTTGTCCATCCGATCAGTTAATATATTTTACTACGGATGGAGCTCATTTTTGTTACTCTAAATAAGTTTTTTATATAAAAATTTCAGATTTTCGCAGTTTTATCTGCCTCCAATGCACGACTGAGAAAAGAAAACGCCATAAAAATCAGAAGCCCTAAAACGCCGCAGCCAAACCAAAGTGTTGAAGGACCATAGCTCCCATAGACCGCAGTTCCAATAGCTGGCCCTACGATCATGGATAGAGAAAAAGAAAAGGCGAAGAGGCCCATGTAGCGGCCTTGGCTTCCTGGCCCGGCTCGGATCGCTATCAGAGAACCTAGAAGCGGCATGCTCAACATCTCTCCCGTGGTCCACACCGCAACTGTCAGTGCTGCGAAAGGAAAGCTTCGGCCCAGCGGCATCATGGAAAAGCCTAACCCCGTCAGAAAAAAGGAGATGGCGATGAACCTCGTCAAGGACCGATTCCCAATCCAGTGGATGAGAAGCATCTCCAAGGTTACGATCATAACTGTGTTAACTATTATGAGTTGGCCGATGCGATTCTCGGCCAGGCCATAGACTTCTCTCATGTACAGTGGGAAAGTAGCAATAAGCTGAAAAAAAATAACCCCCCAGATGACGACGATAGGCAATAATAAGAGAAAGGGGACATCCCGCCATGGAGAGCGGCCACTGGGAGTTTGCCCTCCAGATACAACACGAAGGTGTTCTTCAGGCTTTTTCCAGACCAGGATAAACACGAAAAATGCTGCCAGGCATGTAAGGCCATCGACCCAGAAGAGGAGGACATAATTACGCAGTGCCAGCAGACCTCCCACAGCGGGCCCTATTGTGGCTCCGATATTATTCGCCAATCGGTTAAGGGCAAATCCTTTGGTCGTGACTTTGGGGGGACAGAGGCGGGCCATAGATGTCGCATTCGCAGGATACATCAGACCCGAAGCTATAGACAGGGTAAATATCATTATGAAGATACTCCTCAAAGAATGGAGCTGACCGAGAGAAATATAGAACACGCCGCAGAAAAAGAGGCTGAGCTTCTGGACGTTGGTCGAGCCAATCCGGTCAGATAACCATCCGCCCAGATAAGTGCCGGCGAGTGATCCCAGCCCAAAAATGCTGAGCGCTCTGCCCGCCTGAATGACTGGGAACCCTCGTTCCCGGGTGAGGTAGAGGCTGAGGAAAAAAAGCACCATCATTCCCGATGCATTGACGAGCAGCACAGTGAATAGAGTCCAAGACTGGCGAGGTAGACCTGAATAGGCGTTGCGGTAAAGCCGGATTATGCCTTTTATCATGGCTTAGAGCTTCTCATGATATCTAAAGTGGAAGGAAAAATCATCCTAATGATTTTTTCTTTCATATCCAACAAATATTTTTCAAATGTAAACATTTCTTACGAAGTGATATTATTAACACTCTAGGAGTCGCATAAAAACATTGGCATATTTATTGCTCTTGAATTAACCTGAGAGAAGGAATCTGTGATCCTTGCCTTTCAAGTTTTTTGAAAAAGCCTTTATGATATAGGATGGCAGGAAGCCCTTGCCGGAGGTACAAATGTTTAAAAATTATCTTCTGATCGCATGGAGAAATTTGAGGAGACATAAAGGCTTTTCCTTCATTAACATCTTCGGACTTGCCATCGGGGTTGCCTGTTGTATCCTCATTTTCCTCTATATCAATGATGAATTGAGCTATGACAAATATCACAAAAATGCCGACCGGATCTTCCGGGGGATCTCGTATAGCACGATCGGAGGCGAGACACGAGTGTTCGCTTGTATGCCTTCGGCACTCGCCCCGGGATTAGAGGAGGCCATCCCAGAGATCGAAGCCTCTGCCAGACTCTTCCAATTCGGGGTGCTCCGCTTTAAGCATGACGATAAAAACTTTGAAATTCCGGATTTTTATGGGGCAGATCCGAGTTTCTTCACTCTTTTTTCTTATGAATTTATCGCCGGTGACCCTCAGTCAGCCCTCCTTGATCCCCAAACATTTGTGCTCACAGAGGATACAGCCATTCAGATCTTTGGCACTGTCGATGCTGTCGGAAAATCTATTTCTGTTCCCCTCCAACAGGGAAATCAAGATTTTCATGTCACCGGAGTGGTCAAGAATGTCCCCAGAAATTCCCATTTCCGATTCAATGTCATTCTTTCGATCAACACTTTCAGGCGGGGCGATGATCAACCCGCCGGTCCAGACTTCTTAAACGATCCTGTTTATTTTAATCCTTTCTCTTATTTCCTTCTCACCAAGAGCGCAGATGTCGAGTATGTTGAAGAAAGAATCGCAACAATCATGGAGGAAAAATGGGGAGAGATATACAGAAAAGAAGGGATCACCCGAAGATATCCGCTTCAGGCGTTGACCGATATCCATCTCAAATCGAACTTTGAAGCAGAGATCGCCCAACAGGGAGATATCCAGTATATCTACATCTTTTCTGTTGTCGCTGTTATGGTCTTATTCATCGCCTGTTTCAATTTTATCAATCTCTCCACCGCCAGATCGGTCAAGCGCGCCAAAGAAGTCGGCCTTAGAAAAATGTTCGGTGCGCACAGGCATCACCTAATCAGACAATTTCTCAGTGAATCGAGTCTCCTGGCTCTCATTGGAACATTTGTCGGGATCTTGCTCATTGCGGTCTCTCTTCCAGCCTTCAATCAACTCTCCGGAAAAGAATTCAGTTTGCAATATTTGATAAGTGTGCCATCTCTTATCGCACTTTTCATCATTATAATTGCCACAGGTTTTATTGCGGGCAGTTTTCCGGCCTTTGTGCTTTCGACCTTTCAGCCCGTGAAAACTCTCAGAGGAAGATTGGGGGCTGCCAAACAGAGCGGAACTTTCCGGAAGCTTCTGGTTGTTTTTCAGTTTTCCATTTCAATATTCATGATTTTTGGCTTTATCGTCATTCTGCAGCAGCTCGATTACATCAAGAACAAAGATCTAGGATTTGACCGGGATTTCCTTGTGGTGATCAGAGGAGGCGGACGGACAAATGACGCTCTCAGAGATAATATTTCAAAGATACCCAACGTGACTTCCGTTTCTCTTCCCGTAAGCATCCCGGGCGAGTTTGCCGGCGACCAATCTTATTATTTGCCCGGGAAGGATCCGGCATCATCGGTGCGAGCGTCTGTTTTTGGCGTGGATTATGACTTCATCAAAACCTTCGGCATGGAAATCCTCTGGGGAAGAGATTTCTCCCGGGATTACTCGACAGATGCAGCGAATGCCGTCATTATGAATGAAACCTTCGCCCGCCAACTCGGATTGGGACCGGATGTCGTAGGTAATCAGCTCATCGACGTATCAAATCCCGAATTCAGGCCGACAGTCATCGGCGTGATCAAAGATTTCCACCACAAAAGCATGAAGCTCCGGATCAATCCGATGATGCTTCAAATGCAGCCGGAAGGATTCGCTTTCGTTGCCGCAAGAATAACTCCCTATAATGTCTCTGCAACCTTGGAACAGATCAAAACGGTCTGGAAGGAGCAATTCCCGGACCGCGAATTCAATCACTATTTTGTGGATGACAATTACCGGCAGCGATATCCGGAAGAGGACAAGATGCAGGATATCTATTTCATATTCGGATTTTTGGCCATTTTTGTCGCCTGCCTGGGACTTTATGGCCTGGCCTCTTTCGCTACAGAGCAGAGAGCCAAAGAAATCGGTATCCGTAAAGTGCTTGGAGCCACAGTGCCCAACATCACATTCTATTTATCTCAAGATTTCTTAAAGCTGGTCTTATTGGCAAATATCATTGCCTGGCCGTTGGGATTCTATGTGATGGCTCATTGGCTGGACAATTTCGCCTATAGGATCGGAATCGAATGGTGGGTCTTCGTAGCCTCCGGGCTACTCGCTCAACTTATCGCAATTATGACCGTCAGCCACCAGGCACTTAAATCAGCGCTATCCAATCCTGCAAAAACCTTAAAATATGAGTGATCTTGAACACCGGGGGTCTATCCTCATATTTTGAAGACAAGCCGGCTGTCTTGTCCTTTTTGGATTTTGTCATAATGCTCTGAAAAATTCATCATATCTATCAGGCTCTGATTGTCGGCCAGCAGCTTCAGCGCTCTTTCTTCTTTTTCCTGGATATCTCGGGCGACATCAATAATCTCTGCACATTCCTCTTCGGTCATGACAACGATCCCGTCATCATCTCCAAAAATAATATCTCCAGGTGATACGGTCACACCTCCACACACAACCGGAACCTGTGTCTTGGAAATATTTTGGACTGTTCCCGCAAGGGGAGTCACAAATCTTGAATAAACAGGAAACCCAATTTTTTTCAGCTTTTGGACATCTCGACACCCGCCGTCAATGACAATACCGGCAAGATTCTTTCTCTTGGCTTCTGTCGCAAATAATTCTCCAGCAACAGCGATCTGTCTTGCGCCCGATTCAATAACCAAAGCTTCATTCTCTTGAGCATCATGGAGAGCTTTAATGACAGTGAGAAAATCGGACTCACAATGAACCGTGCGTGCGATTCCGATCATTTTCAGTCCTTGACAAATCGGACGTATCTCAGGATCCATCACACGTAATCTTTTGTTGGCATCCAAGATACTTGCCGCATCCAATCGGGATAGTTCCCGTTTCAGTGTCGTGAAGTCCATTCTCAGCTCCTCTTAAGCCAGTCTCTCTCTCATAATACGACTATTAGCAAAAGAGCACAAACTCACTTTGGGATATCATATAAATGATATATTCCATTGGACTTCATTCAATATTATGAGTGACATCTAGGATATCATTCGCAAGTTTTTTTTGTTATGATAAATGGAAAATTGGTTTGAGGAGGACTTGGATGAGAAACACTGCTAAATTTATGTATTCTCGACTTATAGGTTTTTTGCTTATAACTGTTGGTATGGCATTATTCGCTCCTTTAGCTATAACCCAACAAAAGGTCACCTCCCCCGAAGAGTATTTTGGATTTCAGCTTGGCAGCGATCGAAATATGGCACGTTGGGATAAAATCGTCGATTACTACTATTTACTCGAAAAAGAAAGCGATAAACTCAAAATCATCAATATGGGCCCATCGACAGAAGGCAATCCCTTTTTAGTCGTCATAATTTCTTCTCCGGAGAATCTTACGAATCTAAAACGTTTGCAGAAAATAAATGCCAAGATCAGCGACCCTAGAGGTATCGAAGAGTCGGAGATAGGAAAGCTTGTCAAGGAGGGGAGAGCTGTCATCTGCCAGTCCATGAGCCTTCATGCCACAGAGATCGGCGGCACACAGATGGCGCCCGAGCTGACGTACGACCTGATCACTCGGAACGATGAGGAGACACAGCGAATTCTAGATAATGTGGTATTCTTTCTTATCCCCTGCTTCAACCCGGACGGCCAGATCATGGTCACGGATTGGTACAGAAAGACCGTAGGAACAGAATACGAAGGCGTAGGCCTTCCGTGGCTATATCATAAATACGTCGGCCATGACAACAACCGGGATGGCGATTTTCTCAACATGATCGAGTCTGTGTATGCGGCCAAGATCATGTACAGGGAATGGATTCCCCAGGCCTATGTCGACCACCACCACATGGGGAGTTATGGAGCCCGATTATACGTTCCTCCTTACAGCGAACCCATTCGCCCTTATGCCGATCCTCTCATATGGCGGGAACACAGCTGGTACGGTGCTCACATCGCCTATAAACTGGAAGAGGCGGGGAAAGCAGGTATCCTCAACGCCGCTCAGTATCCCGGCTGGGGTCATTTCGGATGGCACTGGATCACTCCTTTCCACAACATTGCGGGGATGCTCACAGAATCAGCCAGTGCAAATCTTGCAACGCCCATTTATATCCATCCCGATCAGCTCCAGGGAGGTGCCAGACAGTTTCCGGAATACGAGGCTCAGACGACTTTTCCGGATCCCTGGCCGGGAGGATGGTGGACACTCCGCGACATCGTCGAACAGCAATATATTGCGGCCTGGGCTCTCCTGGATCTCGCAGCCAGGAACAAGGAGACAGTTCTCTGGAATGCTTATTTAAAAGCGAAGCGGCAGACCGAACGGGGCGCCAAAGGCACTCCCAAAGCCTATGTAATTTCATCAGCTCAGCACGATCATCTGACCGCAATAAAGATGGTGAACACACTGATGTTATCAGGGATCGAGATCAAACAGGCGCAGAAAGAGTTTGTTGCCGAAGGGACGATCTATCCTGAAGGATCCTTCATCATTTCTTTGGCTCAACCCAAAATGGGTTTGATCAGGAACCTACTGGGACGCACTCACTATGCCGACAACTCCTGGACCAGGGATAAAGACGGTGTTCCGCTGCGGCCCTATGACTTGGCGACGCACAACATGAATGAGTTTATGGGCGTGAGCGTGGATCCGATAAAAGAGTTGGCCGAAGGCGACTTTTTGATTCTCACGGATGCGGTTCCGACTATAGGAAAGGTTGAAGTCAGCGATGGCAATGCGGGTTACAGGTTTGATGGCAGGCTCAATGCCAGTTTTAAGGCAATGAACCTTTTACTCGACAAGGGAGTGAAGGTCTGGCGTATCGATCAGTCAGTGTCCGGTCTTTTACCGGGAGATTTTATAATCGCCAACGAACCGAAATCCATCCTCCAAGATGTAGCCAATCAGACTGGAGTGGATTTTGCAGCGTTGGGAGATGATTTAAATGCCAAAACGCACGAAGTCAAGCGAATGCGCACTGCTATGTATCAGCGCTACATGGGCGGAAACATGGATGAGGGCTGGACGCGTTTCGTCCTCGAGCAGTTTTCGTTTCCCTATCAATCGATCATGGATGGCGAGATAAAAAAAGGGAATCTCAACGCAAAATATGACGTTATCATCCTTCCTGACGATTCCACTGCCATGATTACAGGCGAAAGACAAGGAGAGTCAGAATACCGCCGTTCCCGGACGAGCTATCCTCCCGAATATCGAAGCGGCATCGGTGAAGAGGGTGTACAAGCACTCAAAGCTTTTATTGAGAATGGAGGCACGTTAGTCACTTTCGGGGAGTCCTGTAATTTTGCGATCGATAAGATTTCATTGAACGTTCGTAATGTTGTGGCAGACACGAATCCGAAAGAGTTCTTCTGCCCTGGTTCGACACTCAAAGTGACCTTCGACAACAATCACCCTTTAGCTTATGGAATGCCATCTGAGGGACTGGTTCTGTTCAGCTCCAGCCCCGCTTTTGTTATAAGCCCGAGTCAGCACAATGAACGATACGAAACGATTGTCCGCTACATCGACAAGGACATCCTCCGAAGCGGTTGGCTCATCGGTGAAAAACATCTCTCTAAAAAAGCAGCTATGGTCTCTGCCCAGTATGGGAATGGCCAGGTGGTGCTTATCGGTTTTCGGACACAACACCGGAGCCAAACCCACGGAACGTATAAACTGCTCTTTAACGCATTGATCCACTGATTCCTTTATGTAAAAGAGGGGAGAGGACTGCTCGCCGATTGATGAAGGACTACGGGATCCGATCTCTTTTTTAAACAATCAAAAATGGGAGGAAAAATGGTTAAAAAAGCGAAAATATGTTTGGGTCTATTATCTATGCTTCTTTTTCTGAGCTGTCAAGACAAGACCGAAGTCCCGATTTTAAAAGGCGAGTATCTAGGACAGAAGCCCCCAGGAATGGAAGGCGAGCTCTTTGCCCCGGGTGTCATGTCCACAGGAATGCCCGAGTTGAACGCCGTGTTTTTCCCTGGAGGAAAGGAAGTCATCTATTCGGTTGGAGTGGGGGAGATGAAATGGGCCCTGGTAATGATCAAAGAGATGGATGGCGCCTGGACAAAACCCCAAATAGCCCCATTTTCTGGAGAATACGGTGGAGTCGATCCCTTTGTCTCATATGATGGAAGCAGAGTGTATTTCTGCTCGAACAGGCCGCGTGTTCTAGGCGGAGAAGCAAGAGATGACTATGACATCTGGTTTGTGGATAGGACAGAAACAGGCTGGTCGGATCCAATAAATATGGGCTCACCCGTAAACACGGATACGCACGAATTTTATCCATCATTCACACGAGAAGGTACAATGTATGTTCAATCCCGACGCGAAGGTGGGATCGGACAGAGTGACATCTACAGACTGGAGCTCGAAGAGGGTCGATATGTCACTGCAGAGTGTCTTCCTGAACCCATCAACAGTCCCGGTTTCGAGGGGGACGCATTCATCGCTCCGGATGAAAGTTATATCATTGTATCCACATACCGACCCGAAAAAAACATCGGACGATCTGCTGACCTCTATATCAGTTTTCGTTCCAATGACGGTTCCTGGTCCGATCTGATCAACATGGGAGAAAGGGTGAACGGGCCGGGCGGCGAAAACTGCCAGATCCTCTCTCCCTGCGGAAAATATCTATTCTATACGAGCCGCAGATACAGGGATCCTAAATCCAGCTCACTCATGACATATGACGATATCTTGGCCACCTGGTCAGGGCCTCAAAATGGATTAGGAGACATCTACTGGATTGACGCACGGATTATCGAGGAACTGCGACAAAAACACATCCAACAGCAGTAAAGACTTCGGTCAGGATGCTCAATTATCCCAATACGCGAGGTAAGCCTCACTCATAGCGCAGTGATTCGACAGGATTCGCGAGCGCTGCTTTCACGGCCTGGATACTTATGGTAAGCAGCGCAATGACAAAAGCAAGAGCCGCGGCCAAAATAAATATCCAAAGTTCCATACTTACCCGATACGCAAAATTTTGAAGCCATTTATGCATGAGCATAAAAGCTATCGGCCAAGCAAAGAGATTGGCTAGAAGGACGAGAAGTGCAAACTCTTTGGAAAGTAAAACGAAGATATTTCCGATCGAAGCTCCCAGAACCTTCCTGACTCCGATCTCTTTTGTCCGCTGTTCAACCATGAACAGCGCCAATCCAAAAAGCCCGGGTGCCGCAATAAATATGGCGAGCATGGAAAAGACGCTGAAAATTTTGCTTAGCTTTTCCTCGCTTTTATACAATCTGTCAAAAGTCTCATCCATAAAAGAGTATTCAAAGGGATGAGCGGGATCCAGCTCTTTCCATTTATTTTCAATAAAGGCCAGAGTGCTCGAGATATCGTCCGGCTGAATTCGCAGAGCAAATACAAAGGTATTTTCTGACCACACGTGTATTATGAGTGGACTGATCGTATCTCTCAGCGATTGGAACTGAAAATCTTTGACCACTCCGATGATCTTCCCTTTCTTTTCGATTCCATAATCATAATCCGATCCGCCCCATTCCACCTGAGTTTCTAGAGGATTTTCCAATTGCAGCTCTCGAACAGCCGCCTCGTTAATGAGAAACGCCTCCGAGGCGTCGGTACTCATGTCTTTTGAGAAATCTCTTCCCTCCACGATTTCCATTCCCATGGTCTTGACGTAATCATGATCGGTGTAGATCATTCTCAGTGTCAGAGTCTTTTTCCCTTCTTCCGTAACTAATCTTATCGCATCCCCAGCTACGATCCCTCCAGGAACCCCAATAGTGATTGTCCCGCTAATGATATTGGAATTCTGCATGAGTTCTGTCTTGATCGCCTCTGCATTCTTTCTGATCGAGTTCGACCTAATAGGAACGACAACCACGCGTTCCTTGTTAAATCCCAGTTTTCTGTTCCTTAGAAAATCGAGCTGGTCCAAAACAACGGCTGTCGCAATAAAAAGAATTATGGATAGAGTGAATTGAAAAATGACAAGATCCTTTCTCAGGTATGACCTTCCAGAGCTGATATTAATCTTTTTTTTCAGGACATTAGCCGGTTCATAACGAGAAATAAAAAATGCAGGATAGCTGCCCGAGATCAATCCCACAAATACAAGCAAAAGACCAATGCTTCCTAAAAGAATAAAATTGGTCAAATAATTCATCTCGATCTCTTTTCCAGTCAAGGAGTTGAAAAGAGGCAGTGCAATAGCTATGAGGATCAAGGCCAAAATGAGAGCAAATAGCGTCAAGAACAATGATTCCCCTAGAAACTGCTGAATGAGTTGATGACGGCTCGCACCCACCACCTTCCGGAGTCCGACCTCTTTCGAACGATTGACCGACCGGGCTGTGGCCTAGTCTATAAAATTCACACAAGCAATGAGAAGGATAAAGAGAGCGATCACAGAAAAAATGGCCACATATTTGATGTCGCCGTTCGGATTGATCTCCATCTGAAGATGAGAATGGAGATGGATGCTTTTCAGGGGAAGAATCCTGATGAAGGAGAATATATGTATAGAACTCATGACGCGCCCAAGTCTGGAAATAAAGCTTTTGAAGTTCAGGATCTTTTTCGAATGTTTTCATGGAAGCAAAGAGCTGAGCATAAAAATGGGAGTTCTTAGGCATGTTTTTCATTATGCCCGTAACGAGATAATCTTGATCATTGATGTTGAGTGTCTTGTTCATTGCATCATCTTTGCCGAAGTATTTATGGGCTATGCTCTCCGAGATCACGATTGTATTCGACGCCGCTGGACAATGGATATGTTTTAAACGGGTATTTTTCAGGAAGAGAGAGGCCCATTGTTTTTAAAAGAGCTGATAAACGCCTTGCGGATAATCCCATAACAAACGGCCGTAACCAGTCAGAAAGGGTCAACGCTGTAGCCACTTTTTCAGGCTCTGCATTCCAAGCAGGGGAAGAATTTCTACCTGGCATCAGTGTCGCTGGGTGGTATCAAGGAGCTGTTGCAGAATTTGGAAAAGGAAAAGTCGCCTTTTTCTCCGAAGCCGCCATGTTCACGGCACAAATTTTTGATCAAGGCCGAATGCGTGTCGGCATGAATCACCCCTTGGCGAAGGACAACGCTCAATTGCTCCTGAATGTGATGCACTGGTTATCCGACCTTCATTAAATGATCAGAATCCGATGGCATCTTAGTCTCTTTATATTCTATTCCATAATTCGGAGATATCGGCAATCCACACGTTTGTATTTCATTGTCCTCATCTCCCCACTCATATTTTTTTTAAATCTAAGTCTAGTTCATATTCTATAACGCATAGAAAAGAAAAAATGCGGTACGAATTGTCTTTTGCATCCGAGCAGGGGAGAAGTTTGTTCTATTCATAAACGCATTGATGGTATATTATAAATCTTTGTTTGAGAGGTGAACCGCTCGATAACCAAGGAGGACTGCGCGAAATGAGACAAAAAGAAGACAAACAAAAGTACATCGCTTATTGTGGGCTGTATTGTGGTGAGTGTCCATGGTATCAAGGTAAAGTTGCAGATATGGCGCGGGATCTGCGGAAAGAGCTTCGAACCATCAAATTTGAAAAACTGGCAGATTTCATTTCCGATTATCCTCAATTTGCGGTCTTTAAAAAGTATTCTCAATGTTATGAAGTCCTGGGAGCATTGATGAAAGCACGTTGTGGGAAACCGTGTCAAGAAGGAGGAGGTCCTCTTTCTTGTAAGGTAAGAAAATGCTGCCAGAAAAAAGAGATTAGCGGCTGCTGGGAATGTAATGAACTGGAATATTGCAATAAACTGGACATGTTAATCCCAGGCCACGGAGACGCTCATACAAGAAACTTGAGACGCATAAAAAGAAAAGGCATAGACGCTTTTGTTTCAGGAAAAAAGGACTGGTTCACTACGGGAAAAATTGAAAAACAAAACCCTTCGAGTCAGATTTGAGGCCTTCAAGGAAGAGCTGCCCCGACAAGAGCCAAGAGCCCCTTGACATCGATCCACCTTGCTATTAACCTAATGAAACTATGGATATCAAACACAATGTTGTCGGTTGGTTCGAGATCCCTGTCAAAAACATGGATAGAGCCATAAAATTCTATGAAACGGTCTTCGAATTCAAGCTCCAACGCAATCAAATGGGTCCACTGGACATGGCGTGGTTTCCCCTGGTCCAAGACGGAATGGGGGCCGCCGGTTCGCTGGTTTATTTTCCAGAGGCTTACATGCCTTCGACAGAGGGAATCTTGATCTATTTCACAGCTTTCAGTGGTGATTTGTCTGTGGAGCTATCTCGGGTTGAAGTCGCCGGCGGCAAAATCCTCCAAGAAAAGACTCTCATTAAAGACGACATCGGCTATATGGGCCTTTTTCTTGATACCGAGGGAAACCGCATCGCGATTCATTCGCGGAAGTAGGATCAAAGGTTGAGGAAGAGTTAAGCCCTATACCAGAATGTCTTTCTTTTTATATATGAGTAAAGTAAGGATAATGAGGACGAAAGATATTCCAAGGAAATACAGCACTCGCCACCATATCAGGCCATAGTCCGGGTAAAGAACTCGAGAGTCAACATATTTAAACGGGCTTAAATATCCGATCTTATCCGCGGATTTCGTGACTTTCGATAAAACATCAACAAAATACACCCCAATAATAATACCGATAGACACATTGGTGACAGGGCGACCTCTTTTTATCAGAAGAGAAAGAAAAAGCCCGATAGCTCCAAGCGTCAACATCAACAGGAAGGCATAAAACGAATAGATCAAAAAAGCTGTCAGCCGGTATTCGCTGTTTCCTTTGAAGATTTCCAGGCTTATGAATCCGATGACCAGAATATTCACATTCAGGAGCACGAGGCAATTGAAAAATACGGTGAATTTGGTCCAAGCAATCTCCAATCTCGTTACGGGTTTGGCGAGAAGAAATTCAGCCGTTTTTTCATGCTCTTCTTGAGCCAGAATCTTACCGGCAAGCAATATAAAAAAAAAGCTTCCTATAAGCATGATAAAGACCGCATTCCTGGTAACATAATAACCTAAGACATTGGTCATTACATCCAGAGTCGCACCGAAGGCCGACATGATGTTCTTCATGAAGGGATTTTCGAAAAAGGCCGTTATTTGTTTCAGCATGTCCTCTTCCATGAGGATAGGATAAAATGCCATTCCCATCAGGATGAGCACATCAATAGATAAGCACCAGGCAATTACAGAGGTGCGAAAACGTTTCAATTCTTTAAGGTATATGTTTCTATTAAAAAGCATACTAGGCTTTCCCATCGTTCTCTTTGGCATCAGAGTAATAGTGCAGGAAGATTTCCTCTAGAGTAGGCTCTTCAATGATCAGGTCTTTAATGTCTTTTGAAGCCAGAGTGTCGAGAAGACCATTCATATTTCCTGAAAACATGAAATTCAGGAAGTTTTTGTCTGCCCGCGGAGCTATCACGCCTAAACAATCAACAGCGTCAGTATCAACAGGATGAGTAAATTCAACCTGGATCTTGCGAAGTTGTTTTTTCCTAAGAGTATCGATGTCCTCCACTGCGATGATTTTGCCTTCCTTTATGATCCCGACTCTCCGACACATGTTTTGAACTTCGCTCAGAGTGTGAGAGGAAAAAAATATGGTTGTGCCCCTGGTGTTTTCCTCTCTCAAGATGTCAAAGAATGTCGCTTGCATCAACGGATCCAGACTGCTGGTCGGCTCATCCAGGATCAACAACTTGGGGCGGTGGATGAGACTCTGTACAATCGAGACTTTCTTCTTATTCCCCCGGGAGAGGTCGACGATCTTTCTTTTGAGGTCTAGAGCAAAAGTATCTGCCAGCTTTTTTATCCTGGACTCGCTGTCTGAATCATAAAACCGTGCAGAATATCTGAGAAGCTCATGAACGTCCATCTTTTCATAATAATTGACCTCTGCGGGCATGTATCCGATGCGTCTTTTGATCTCTTTTGACTCCTTGACAATGTCCAGGCCGAAAATTCTGCCGCTGCCTGAGGTCGGAAAAATCAATCCAAGCAGCGTACGGATGGTAGTTGATTTACCGGCCCCATTGGGCCCGATGAATCCAAAGATCTCGCCTGACTCAATCTTCAGGTCGAGATCGATAATGCCTCTTGCTTTTCCGTAATATTTGGTCAGCCCCTGTGTTTCGATTTCGAGCATTTCTCACATCATAAAGAACTGAATTGTTTTCTTCAACGAATTTTTTAAAGCGAATTTCCACAGTTTGACAAACAATACAATCTTAGTCGCATGAATATCACAGGAAAGAGGCCTTATCAAACAGATAGGAGACAAATAATTTGACATATTTAGAGAGTTAATAGTAAAAAATAAGCCATCCCTAGGAAGGGATAAAGTCATGCAGGGATTGCAAGTCCTCGACTGTAGAGGAATTGCTCTGCATTTTTTTGCTCATTCTGGGAATCTGGGAATCGCCTCGAGGGTGATCCGACAGAGGTTGGTGGAATAACTTGAAAAAATTTGCCTTGGGATTGGATTTCGGGACCAATTCCTGCCGTTCATTGATCGTGGACCTTGAGGACGGACATGAGTTGGCCGTTTGCGTGATCAACTATCCATCTGGCGAAGATGGCATCCTGCTGGATCCGACAGACCCGAACGTTGCCAGGCAGAATCCTGAAGACTATTTTTCCACCATGGAAAAAGCTGTAAAAGGAGCTCTCCAGCAGGCCAGGGACACCTCTCCCGGATTCGATCCGGCCAGCATCATAGGTATCGGTATCGATACCACTGGAAGCAGTCCCGGTCCGGTCAACAGACAGTGTATTCCTCTGGGTATGCTTCCTGAATTCAAGGACAACTTGAATGCCAAGGTCTGGCTTTGGAAGGATCATTCCAGTCATGTCGAAGCGGCTCAGATCACAGAGACAGCGCAGGAAATGCGTCCGGAATACCTGGCGAAGATCGGCGGTACCTATTCGTCTGAATGGTTCTGGAGCAATATCCTACACTGTAAAAACACGTCACCAGAAGTTTTTAAGGCAGCGTATAGTTTTGTGGAGATCTGCGATTATATTCCGGCTGTCCTCTCCGGAGAAACCCGACCGGAGAAGATCGTCCGCAGCGTGTGTGCAGCCGGCCACAAAGCCATGTACAACGACGACTGGGGCGGCTTGCCGGACAGAGAATTTCTTGCCGCGCTTGATCCGGATTTGGAAAACCTGCGTGACAGACTGTATAAAAAAGCTGTCCCCTCTAACCAACTCGCAGGACGACTCACTCCGGAATGGGCCGGAAAACTCGGACTGAAACCGGGAATCGCCATCGCTGTAGGGGCTTTGGATGCACATATGGGTGCCGTTGGCGCCGGAGTCAAAGAGAGAACCCTTGTCAAAATCTTGGGAACGAGCACATGTGATATTATGGTTTCCCCAAAACATAAGGGTTTTGTTGATATCCCTGGAGTCTGTGGGATCGCGGATGGATCTGTACTTCCCGGCTATTATGGTATCGAAGCCGGACAATCAGCAGTGGGGGATATTTTTTTGTGGTTTGTGAATCACCTGGTTCCTGATCAATACGGAAAAAATCTCGATGAAAAGTTCAAGAACCTGGAAATCGAAGCTTCTAAACAGAAGCCGGGAGAGCATGGCCTCCTGGCTTTGGACTGGAACCACGGGAACCGAAACATTCTGGCGGATGTCCGGTTGAGTGGGCTCCTTATCGGACAGACACTTCATACACAGGCCCATGAGATTTACCGGGCTTTGATCGAGGCCACAGCTTTCGGAGCGCTGACCATCATCGACCGGATGAGGGAATACGGGGTGGCTGTGGAGGAGATCGTCAACTGTGGGGGATTAGCCAGCAAAAATTCCTTCCTCATGCAGATCTATGCGGATATTATCGATCGTCCCATGAAGGTCTCCAGGAGCGACCAAACACCTGCCTTGGGTGCAGCTATATTCGGGGCCGTGGCAGCAGGAAAAGAGCTCAGCGGATTTTCTAGAGTGGAAGCGGCTCAGGATATGATGACAGGCATCAAAGAGGTCTATGAGCCAAAAAGTAAAAACCGACAAATCTATCAGGAATTGTTCAGGCTCTATGGCCAATTGCACGATGCTTTTGGCACCAGAGAGTGGTCGGGGGGCATGCATAATGTCATGAAGGATCTGATATCCATCCGTGAACGACAAAGGAAACGACCATGAGGATTGTCAGTATTTTTTTGCGACTCTGGGTATTTCCCAATGTGTTATCAATTTGGCTTTTTATTCGTATCTTAAGGAATGGATAGGATTGGTGGAAGCTGCTTTTAATGTCTGAAAGAGAACCGAGAGCAGCGCCACCGAAAGAGTCATCAAAGCGGCCACAATAAAAGGACTTATGCCGACAGAAGTTCTGTAGGCAAAGGACTGAAGCCATCGGCTCGCAGCGAAATACGCTGTCGGCCAGGCTAAAATATTGGCCAAGATCACCCAGCGGGCGTAGCTTCGGGTAAGCAGCATAACGATCCCGGAGACACTCGAGCCGAGAACCTTGCGAATGCCGATCTCTTTGGTGCGCTGTTCTGTGCTGTAGGCTGCAAGGCCGAAGATACCGAGACAGGCCACAAAAATGGTCAGCTCACAGAAGGAGAAAAGAAGCGATGCCAGCCGTCTTTCTTCATCATATGACTGGAGGTGGAGTTCGTCGACATAAGAATAATCAAAGATCTGCCCGGGCAGAAGGCCAGTCACAACTTCTCTGATCCGGGAGATGATTTCCTGAGTCCCCTCCGCAGGGAGTCGGACGATAAGTTTGGTCGCGGTATCATCAGAAGGGAATAAGACCATGGGATAAATGGGGGAATGGATGGAATTGGTGTTCCAATCCTTGAGTACCCCGATAATCTGGTAGGCCTTGTCTTCCCGATACAGGAATTTTCCCAGTGCATTCTCAAAACCGAAGCTCTTTGCAGCGGCCTCGTTGATCAGAACCGCCTCCTCATCGGCTGTACGCCCAGCTTCGAAATTTCTACCGGAGATGAGATTCAATCCCATTGTTTGAACAAAATTAGGATCAACTTCCTGGGATTGGACCAGAGTTTCTTCTTCTGTTTGACTTTCCAGTCGGATTGTTGAGATGTTTCGATTCTGAGCCGAAGGAAATCCGTCTACGACGGATGCATCCAGAGCTCCGGTCTGACTCAGAATTTGGCTCTTGACAAGACTCACCTTTTTGAGAAGAGAGGAATCCCTGTTGTTCAAGACGATCAGATTGTCTTTGCTGTATCCCAGGTCTTTCGTTTCAGAATAACGCACTTGTTTCATGACGATCAAGGTGCACACAATAAGCGCCCCAGCAATGAAGAACTGAGCGCCAACCAGAATCCTTCTCAGCCCAGATTTTGAAGGGCCGCGGTGAACTCCGGATCTGAAAATAACCGCGGCTGGGAACCTCGAGAGGAACAAGGCCGGATAGGATCCCGCAAGAAATCCTACGGCCAGCACAAGACCGACAACAGCGGGAAGAATCCAGGGCGCCGTCAGAATTCCCAAATGGAGTGTTTTCCCAAGATAATGATCCAGGCGGGGTTTGAATAGGGAGAAGAGCAAAAGCCCCACCCCCATGGCGGCAGATGTTAACAAGAGTGATTCCATTAGGAATTGTTTTATGAGGTGCGAACGGACGGCTCCACATGTCTTGCGGATGCCCACTTCTTTCATTCGACCAGCGATTTTTGCAGTGGACAGGTTGATAAAATTGATGGCAGCAATAAGCAAGATGAGAAGCGCAACAGCGGAAAAAATATACAGCTGGGTGAGGCTTCCCGAGTTGTCCAGGTCATTGTTCATCCCGTGGGCTGCATTATCGATGTAGATCCTCTTGAGAGCTTGGAGGTAATATGAGGCCTCCTTCTCTTCTTCTGGAAGATATGAGCGGGCTACGGCAGTGATCTTTTCGTCCATTGTTACAGGATCGACGCCTTTCCTCAGGCGAATAAAGGTTGTGATATTCCCCCAGCTCTCCCACTGTGTCATCTCCTCTTTATGGGTTTGAAGGAATGTTGCAAAAGAGGCAATCATGGGAGTTCTGATCACAGTGTTAGAGGGCATGTTCCTCATGACGCCTGTGACCTGAAAATCGTATGTTTTGTCAAGCGTAAGCCGTACAGATTTTCCGATAGGATCTTCGTCACCAAAGTATTTCCGGGCCATGGTCTCATCGATGATTACAGTGAATGGTGAGATCAAAGCCCTTTTGGGATTGCCCTGGAGGAAGGGGATGGCAAAGAGATCCAAGATTTCCTGCTCGGCAAAAAACATCTTATTTTCCTTGAAGTCCCGATCTCCAACGCGCACCGGGATATGGCGACGCCTTAGAATGCGGACACTCTCGTCGATTTCAGGGAGAGAGTCCTCAATAGCCGGACCAAAAGGAGCGCTGACGACCGCATTGAGAAAGACTCTGCCTCCCATGGGGATGCGTCCGTTCACTCGGAAGATACGATCCCTGCAAGGATGCATAGTCTCAAAGCTCAGCTCGTGAATGACATAGCCGGCCATGAGCAAGCACGCAGCCAAACCCACGGCCAAACCTGTGATATTGAGGAAAGCATACCTTTTATGCCTGATGATATTCCTGTACGCCAATTTGAGATAATTCTTTAACATAGCAGCACTCCCAAAGATAAGATTGACAGCAAACATCGGCAGGGATCTGAGAACCTGCGACCAATACCATGAACTCGCGGCGGAAGAACCATATTCATGCACTTTTTCCTGATACATTTCTTCATAATCCCCCACAATGGATGGCCCGCTGAAAGAACCCGAGATCCATTTCAATAGCCACGCTGCTAACCGAGGCGGCTGCGCTGGCTCAGCGTTGTTCTTTTTCATCTAACCTTTGTCAATTCCCGTTATCACGATTCCGTTAGTTCCCATTGCCAGCGTTGAATTCAGGAATGATATTCCACAATTTAATCTGATGTCGACGGACGGCTTCCAAGGCCTCCTTACCTTCAGGAGTCAGCCTATAATATGATTTGCTCCGGCCACCTCTCCGAGGGGTAGAGTCCGATGTCTGCTTCATCAGATATTCCTTGCGGACAAGCTGATCCAGGGCGAAGTAAAGTCCTCCAAGCGAATATGTTCTGCGAAAGATATTGGAGACCTCATGGTTGATGGGAACTCCGTAGGCCTCTTCTCCCAACTTAAAAACAGATATCAGAATGGCTTCTTCCAACCGTGTCAATAGTTCCATTTTGCCTCATTTCTATTGGATTCAAATATATTAGACGTAAATGGGAATAAAAAAGTTCATTCCTTTTGAGCTTTTTTTAATTATCCCCCTAAACAGCACTAGTCTCTTTAAGTCAAAAAGGTCTGGCCTTCATGACTAACAGAGCCAAAGGAAACCTCCTGGACCATGAGATCCTGGGAGGAGTGGAGCAAGGCTGGGTAAAGCCTCATGTGGACGGGGCATTTTCCTTTGAAAAAGTTTCTGAGGCTCACCAGTATATCGAAGACCGGGAAAACATCGCGAAGGTCGTGCTGGGGGGGTCAACGAAATTCTTGTGTAGTCAGTCACTCGTGCTTGAGGCTGTCGACAGGATTGGCCCTGGCGGCTCTCAAGGTCTGCACGCTGACTGTGAGCAGAGCCACTGTTAGGCCGAGCGCGGCGGAAAGAAGGAATACCCATATCTCGATGTTGGTCCGGTAAGCGAATTTTTGAAGCCATTTCTGCATGGCAAAATAGGCGACAGGCCAGGCGATGAGGTTGGCGGCTGCGATCCATTTAAGGAATTGCTGGTTGAGGAGTGCCATAATGCCGGCAGTAGAGGAGCCCAGAACCTTGCGAATTCCGATCTCCTTTGTCCTCTGTTCGCCCATGAAGGAGGCTAGACCGAAAAGACCCAGACAGGCGATAAACACGGCCAGGGCCGCGAAGGACTGAAAGATTCTCTCAAGTCTCGCTTCACTCTCGTATAGATTGTGGAAGTCCTCATCCAGAAACCGGAACTCGAAGGGATAGCCCAGATTCATCTCGTCCCAGGTCTTGTGCAGAGAGGCCAGAGTGGCGGAAACATTGTCGGAGCGGATCTTCACATACATGCGCCTCAGCCATCCTGGAAACATTTTAAATACCAGAGGCTCTATCTTTTGGTGAAGGATCTGGAAATGGGCATCCTTCATAACACCGATGATCTGGCCGTCGATCTCCCAGAATCCAAACCTCTTTCCCACTACTGGTTTTTCAAGCCCCATTCGTCTCACGGCTTCCTCATTGACGATGAAGGCGGTTTCAGGATCTGTGGAATATTCCCGTGAAAAGCTTCGGCCTTCAACCAGGGGGATTTCGAAAGTCTCGATGTAATCATAATCCACAAAGTCAGCCTTGATCTCCATTTTTGCATCATCGGGTCTCCCTTCCCACATCGGAGTTCCGGGGGAGCTCTGGATATTGGTGGGAAGAGCCATGGAGGCTGTTACGTGAAGGACATCAGGATTTTGAAGAAACCGTTCGCGGATGGCGCTGTATTTATCATGAAGCTCGCCATGGATACTCAAATGGATGATGTGCTCCCGGTTAAAACCAAGGTCTATATTTCTCATATAGGAGAGCTGCCTTGAGATGACGATCGTTCCGATGATGAGAAAAACAGAAAGCGTGAACTGGAAAATAACCAGTACCTTTCTGAAGAAAGGATTGGCCCCTGATGATCTCATGGTGCCTTTGAGGATCCGGATAGGCTGGAAGGAGGACAGGAAAAGAGCCGGGTAGATGCCGGATGAAATACCGGTCACCAGGGCAAGGCCGATAAATCCGAGTAAGAGAGCGGGATTATTCCGCCAAGCTGATGGGAGTTGTTTACCGGAGAGGGTATTAAACAGCGGAAGCAGAATCTCTACGAGACACAGGGCGATCATCAGAGCCAGAGCGGCCATCAGAATGGACTCGCCGAAAAACTGGCGAATAAGCTGTGGCCGCCCTGCCCCCACCACTTTTCTCAGCCCGACTTCCCTGGCCCGGTTGGCTGAACGGGCGGTGGTGAGATTCATGAAATTGACACAGGCAATGAGCAGGACGAATAGGGCCAGGGCGCTGAAGATCCAGACATATTTTATATCGCCCCGGTTGTCGAGATCGTGGCCCAGGTTGGAAAAAAGGTGGATGTCGGTTAGCGGCTGGAGAACCAGTTCATCTGTGTCCTCGTCGGTATATTTTTTAAGGTAGCCGGTGAGCTTCTGGTTGACATTTTCGGCGGAGGCGGATTGCTCCAGCATGACATAGGTGCCAAAGGAATTGAATCCCCAGTTATCCGCATTCTTTTCCCCTATGGATTCCTTGAGGAGGATTTCAAAGGGGGACAGGAGGTCGAATTCCAGGCTCGAGTTAAACGATTCATTGTGTATGATTCCGGTGACGGTGACATCGAACGAGTTGTTAACAGTCAGGATTTTTCCGATAGGGTCTTCCTCTCCGAAGTATTTGGCCGCGGTTTTTTTTGTGAGGATGACAGAATAGGGTTTGGAGAAGACGGTTTCCGGATTGCCTCTTGCCAGAGGAAAGGAAAACATGGCGAAAAAATCGGGATCGGCATTCCTATAGCGTGTCTCGTTGAAGCTCTTATCTTTATAGGTAACGAGCTGTCTTTGCCAGTAACCGAATCGGGTAGCTTTGATGATTTCAGGAAAATTTGATTTAAGGGCCGCGGCCATGGGCGGCGGTGTTAAGACGCTGGTGGAATTCTTCTGTGTGGCGGATTCATTGCGGTAAACCCGGTAGATCCGGCCGGCGTTGGTATTGAAACGATCGAAGCTCCATTCATCCACCACCCAGAGAACGATCAGCATACAGACGGTAAGGCCTATGGCCAGACCGGAGACATTGATGAGGGAGTAGCCTTTCTGGCGGCGGATCGCACGCAGGGCTGTCTTTACGTAATTCCAAACCAGGGCAGGCATGAATCGGCCGGGGCGAAGAGGGGAGCGGCGGTTGAGCATGATGAGCCGGTTTTTACTGTATTCAGCGGCAATACTTTCCGCTGTACCTACTTGGGCAACAGCCTGGCGAAAGGCATTCTCTTCCGAGATCCCCGATTCTCTCCGGGCATTGTAGGCGTCGCGCAGGTGAAGTTCGATGTCTGCGGCTTGCCCGTCCTCGAACACTTCATATTTTTGTAAGTTCTTCTTCCATTTTCTGATCTCTTTTTCCAGATCGAACATGATTTCTCCTTCGTATTTTAATCCTGGGCCGGGATCGGCTCTGCAAGCCGGACTAATGCTTGCCAGACATTCCGCCAGCTCACAAGTTCCGATGCCAGTTCCTTACGGCCTCTCTCGGTGATTGTATAGTATCGGCGGGGCCTGTTTTCTCCGGAGAGTTTCCATTGAGAAGAGATCAGGTCGTCCATTTCCATTCTCTGCAAAACCGGATAGAGCATCCCGTCCGTCCATTTGAGATGCCCTCCGGTAATGTCTTTAACTTTCTGGATTATGCTGTAGCCGTAATCCTCTCTTCTGGAGAGAATCGCAAGAATGATGGGCCTGGTTGAAGCCGCCATCAATGTTTTCGATATCATTGTGTGCCTCATACTCGAAGATACATTCGTAATCTATGTATGCATATTTTATGCCAAAAGAAGCCTACAGAGTGAGACAGGAGTGCTGCTTTAGCCTATGGAAAGTTTGTTCGTTTCTGAAACAGCGACTGTTCGATTCCGGACGGGGGAGTTATAATCACATTTATTCTCATTTAAAGCATCCTTTTCCTTTCTTGTGCTTCAGATGGCTGAGGAAGGTCTTCTCGATCTTGACGCGACAATCGACACCTATCTCCCTTATTTTCCGAAGAAAAACGCCTCAAGAATAACAGTCCGTCATCTGCTGGAGCACAAATCGGGTATACCCCATCACTTCATCGGTATCCCCCGGTATTTTGAAGTGCATGATAAATACTTTCACACGCCTATAGAGCATATGAAGCATTTCTGGGATATCGAACTTCTGCACGAGCCAGGCGAAGGGTTGACCTATTCGAGCCCCGGATATTATGTGTTGGGCATTATTCTGGAGACCGTATCGGAGAAATCCTATGCGGAATTGTTAGAGGAAAATATTTTTTGTCCTCTCGGTATGGAAAACTCCCATGTGCACAATAATAGGAGCATCCATAAGAATATGGCCACCGGGTATCAGATGAGCTTTTTAATATTCCACCGTTATGACGATGAGGACATACGTGATTTCAAACTGGAAAATGAAAATGTGGATTGCCTGTTGGGTTCGATGTTCATAAGAAAATAAGAAAAATCGCTAAATCAATCATTTCGTGACATTTTCTCAAGTGCAAGATAGACTTGATTTGACACATCTTATCAATTTGTGTCTTGGCCAGTCCTGCTCAGGATTTTGATAACTTCAATCTCTTGATGATTTTTTCTAGGCCTTTTCGATCTATGACACGCATGACAGTGATGGTTTTCTCCTTAACTCTATAGATGACTCTAAAATCCCCCGCACGCATCCTGTATAGGGGTGGTTTGAATCCCTTGAGCTTTTTTATATTCGCCACCGAAGCGAAAGGATTCGATGAGAGCCTTTTAATTAAAACAATAATTTTTATCCGCTGGGTTTCTGGGATAAGATTTAAATCTTCAACATCTGAATAAGTGAGTTGGACGGTGAATTTTTTCAATCTTGTTCTTCTGGAAGGGACAGGTAATTATCTAGGGACATGACTCTTCCTTTGCGGATATCATCTTCGGCTTTTTTGATTTTTTTTCGGATAGATGGGCTATGTTCGATGATAAAATCCTCCAGATCATCTTCTGTAAGAGGGAGGATAGATGCGGCTGGTTTCCCTCGATAAGTAATGATTAGAGGATTCCCTTTCATGACCTCTGCCAGAAGTTTATTAGTTTTGTTTTTCAAATCAACCGTGTTCGCAACTTTCATGCTCAAAACTCCTATATAGCTATTATAATAGCCTTTTTATAGGAGTCAAGCTTTAAAAAATCTCTAGTCAGCAGCTTCTTCAGCTGAGATCCAGTCGATGACGGATCCGCCGCTTTCGTAATAATAAGGACTGACCAGCATATTCATCCCTCCCTCTCTAGTCACAAAATAATCCTTGACGAAAAACTTTTTCCCCGCGTGTATATCATACATTTCTTTATCAAGTGAGGGAACGGGTACAAATGGATATAGTTTTTGAAGAACGGATGCTTTATGCTCGTCCGGGATAATATACTCTTCGATCGTATCTTTCCAAATATTCACATTCCGTGTGGGGAATGGAAGTCTGGGTTCATCATCAAATATTCGGTTGATCATGCTTCACCTCTCTTCTTTTAAGATTAAATATCTCTGCATTTTTAAACACTCAATTGTCTAAAACGATTTAAGAGGAGTAATTTTCTCAGAATAATGCATTTTTTTTTATCCAGCCAATTTCACGCTCCAAACCACAGATATGTATTGCATGACTTGATGGAAATTTGAAGAGACAAAGATTTTATGTCGGGTAGTGAATTAAGACCTTCCGGAACTTTTCACTTCGGACGTACCGGTTTTATGATAGGACAAGATCTAGATCCTGTCTTTTTTCGCCTTTCGATACCGCTCATGCATCAACCTGACGTTTCCTTCGGAGACGTGGTCGTGATGCCTGAAGCCTCCCCCGAAATTCTTCGGAATATGCATCAACTCATGGATGATGGTTTCCTCTTGTTCTGTGTTGTCGAGCTTGTCGAATCGCTCGGAAATGAACTCCAGCACGTAAAAGGCCTTCACCCCCATCGCAACCTGCAAGACTTTACTCATTCCATGACATCTGGCGATGATTCTTCTTGTCGAAGAACCATAACTTCTGATACAGACGACCTTGTCCAGATTGATGTGGTCAAGATTCAGCGTTTGAACGATATCCGCAAAACGCGATTGGATATCTTTTGCGATCTCATAGCGAATATTTTTCCTTTTTCTTTTCGGCATCCTATCTCCGAACTCACAGCTTCCTATTTTGGATGCTTCTTTCTATCCTTGTCAATCCTGGATTCCAGAATTCTCACCATAAATCTTCTGCTGAATTTTCTGATTGGAATGAGAGGGGAGGGGATACTTTCTTCAAATAGAGTACAAAATAGGTTATAAAAATAGACACAATGAATAGAATAGTTCTAATTCTTTTTTGTGGAGTCCAATTATTAAGTTTTGAGCATAATAATCCCGATTGGGTAAAACACCTGGACTACAGGCAGGATGAGCTGCATCAGATCAGAGTGCAAATGAATTTCATTCCGTTGGTCGAGGTCAAAGTCAACGGTTCGCCACTTTGGGTGAAATTCGATACAGGATGCAGCACTGGATTCAGTTTGACATCTGCTGTCGAGGAGAAAATCGCACACAAAGTCACAGGAACGTCGACAGAAAGAAATCCCGACGGATCATATAGAGGAGAAACAAAACTTGGGACGATCGCCTCCATGGAAGCTTTTGGGGATAGGTACGCACCTGTTGAAACATCTTTTACGGATTGGCGAATGTTTTCATCCTTAAAATTCAACGGATTGCTGGGCCTGAAGTATTTCAAGGATAAGAGAGTGACTCTCGATTACAAATCAAAAATCATCGGGGTTTCGGCAAGACCTTTTGTGTATAAAGCAGTCAGAGATTATTCCATATCTGCAGTCCCTCTATTAAAAGCCACAGGGAGCCAGGCGGATCTGCTCTATGTTCTGGGAAAAGTCAGAACCCAATTCACAGTGATTTACCTGGATACCGGGAGCAGCGCTTCTTTTATCGATCCCAGCATGTTGGATTCCAGCGATATCAAAAAAGGGGAAAGGTATTTACTCGCAGAGGATATTGACATGTCGATAGGGGATTGTCATTTCACAGTCAAAAAGCTCCGTGTAGAAGAACAAAGGCGAGGCGTGAACTTTGAATATCCCCAGACCGTTAAATTCGGATCAGATGTCCTAAGGAATTTTATTATCACCATCGATAAAATCTCAAACCGGCTGATGTTCCAAAAGAATGAATAGCCTCTAATCTTATTTGTGTTTCAAATCCTATTCGTATCTCAGACTGTCTACAGGATCGGCACAGGCTGTTTTAAAGGTCTGGAAAATAAATGTGAGTATGGCAATCGCCATCGTTACAGAACCGGCCAACAGAAAGACGATCCATCCGATATTTGCCCTATATGCAAAATTTTGCAGCCATTTATTCATTATGAACCATGCCAAGGGCCAGGCGACAATGTTAGCGAGGACGATCCATTTGATAAATTCTTTGGACAGAAGCACGATCACGCTCCCTGTCGAAGCGCCGAGCACCTTCCGGATGCCGATCTCTTTAGTCCTTACCTCCGAAGTAAAAGACACAAGGCCCAGTAGCCCAAGACAGGCAACCAGAATGGAAAGTGCCGAAAAAACAACAAAGATCTTCTGCATCTTCTTTTCGCTTGCGTAGAGTTGATTGATCCGATAATCCAGGAAGCTGAACTCAAACTGTTCTCCGGGAAATGTGTTTTGCCACTTTTCCTGGATAAAACTCAGAATTCTCTCAAGATTTCCTGGAATGATCCTGACTGATATCGCACGGATATATTCTGGATCGAGTAATAAAGTCAGCGGTTCAACTTCCTGCCGCAGGGAATTATAGTTGAAATTTTTAACGACGCCGACAACTTGAGCAGGCTCTTCCAAAGGTGGCCCCTCCAGTTTTTTCCCGACCGCTTCCTCAGGTGTCCAGCCGAATCTCTGAGCCGCTGATTCATTCAGAATGAGAGTCCCCACTGTATCTGTGCTGAAATCTCTGGAAAACGCCCGTCCCGCAAGGATTTCCATCCGGTACGTTTCCACATAGTCATAGTCGCAAAAAAACAAATACAAAATTATCGGCTCTTCTGAATCCAACCGCCTGTAATTGCTATTGCTGTAATGTGAATCAGCGGGGACCTCGGATGAGGCAGATACGGATACAATCTGGGGATTGTTTCTCATTTCGTTCCTGAATGAGCCATAATTTTGAGCAATCTGATCGCTTCTCACAGGAAGGATAACTACGTTTTCCTTATCAAAGCCCAAAGACCGGGTCTGGATGTATTTCATCTGTTTGTATACGGTAAACAGGCCGATAATCAAAAAAATTGAAATGCTGAATTGAACGACCACCATGTTTCTTCGAAATGCAGACTTTCCGCTTCCTGTGCGCAGACTTCCTTTGATAACTTCGGCAGGTTCGAACCTGGTCAAATAGAATGCGGGGTACAGACCGGCCAACACGCCAACAAAAAAAGTTGCGCCAACCAGGAAAAGTAGATTTTTTGGCTGTACGAGCATGGAGAGAGACAGATTTTCAGCAAAAATCCCATTATAGGCCTCAATAAACAGTGAACTCAGCACAAACGCAAATCCAAGGGAAACGAAAGCGAGGAGTACAGATTCCTGAATGAACTGTCCTCTGAGCTGGGATTTATCTGCGCCCACAGTTTTGCGAAGGCTCACTTCTTTGGCCCTCTTGTTGGCCCGGGCAGTGGACAAATTCACAAAATTCAAGCAGGCGATGACCAAGATGAGGACGGCAATCGATGAAAAAATATAGACCGATGAAATACTCCCTCCCGCTTCCACCTCCCAATTGACACTGGGATGTAAATGGATATCAACAATGGGAAAAAGATCCAGCTTGAGGACCTCATGGATACTCATGTCTTTATTCAGCATAAGCAAGTCCCCGTAATAGGGCTCCAGTCGTTGACTGACAAAAGCTTTGAGCTTTTCCTCGAGCTCAGATCTTGAAGTGTTCGCCGAGACCAGAATATAAGTATAGAGGTAATTACTTCTCCATTCGGCGAATTCCTCTTCCGGAACGGAGGCGATAGATACGAGCATGTCAAAATGAATATGAGAATTTTCCGGCACTTCTTCTAAAATTCCCGTCACTTTAAAATCCACTTGTTTTCCTTCCCACTCAAAGGTGAGAGATTTCCCGACAGCATCTCCTGTGCCAAAATATCTCAATGCATTTTCACGGGTTAGAACCACGGTCATGGGATCTGAAAGGGCGGTCTTTTTATCGCCTTCTTCCAGATTAAAATCAAAAATTTCAAAAACGGAATTATCTACAGCGAACGTTTCCTGCCGGTGGATATCGTTTTTGTGGTCTTTAATGGAGAATTCTCTCCTCCAGAAGCGCGTGGCATTTTCGATCTCTGGAAAATCATCGATCAAGGCTTGTTTATATAATCCTCCCGTGATGGGCCATCTTTGGTATAAATTATCACGGAATAATTCCCGTTCTATCCTGTATATTCGATGGGCTTTTTCATGAAAACGGTCATAACTGAGTTCCCGCAACACCCAGAGGCTGATGATCATGCAGATGGAAAGCCCGATCGCCAACCCGAAGACATTGATAAAAGAAAATAATTTGTTCTTGATAAAATTCCGGTAAACAATCTTGAGATGATTTTTAAGCATAGTGAACCTCCAGGACACAATGAGCTTGAGATATACAGCGACCGATTTTAGCGTGTTGTTCCAATACCAGTGTCTAGCTCTAAAGCTGCCCTCTGATTTCTGGATCTCTGAGAACGTCTCTTCAAAATCTTCGTTAATGGAATGCCTCTCATGATAAGCTGACATCAGATCTAGGAGCTTTCTTGCTATAACGGGGCTGTTATATTTCTTTTTCACAGTTCTGTCCTACAGTTCTGATTCATAACTCGGAACACTATTCCTGATATGTTCATGCATCAATAGTGTTTCTTCCAGAGCAAACTTTCCTTCTTTGGTAATGCTGTATATGGCTTTACTTCTTCCCCCTCGTACAGGCATGGGATCGCTTTTTTGCGATGTGACGTACCCTTTCCGGATAAGAACTTCCAGCAGATTGTACAGCGTCCCGTACACGATCTCTTTTTTAGACAATTCAATAACCTTCTTTCTGAGAGGAGCACCGTGGGAGTTCCCGTTCAGCATCAATAATGCACTCAAAATGATCTCTTCCTTAACTGCTAGAATTGCCATTTTCTTGACCTCACTTGTTTAATCGAATAATTCGAACATATATTACAACACCAGCAAAGAATGTGCCATATCGACCTCTTGGGCTTTCTCGTTCGCACGAACGGAAGATATGTCCAGTTCTGGACAACGGATATCCGTTTTCGGACAATAATGCATATTCCCCACATAAACCACTATCACCTTGGTGGAATTGTCCCAAACCTCTGCTAAAGGCATTCCATTCAAAAGCTGGATCGGAAGAGGTGAGAAAGAAAGAATCCGTCGATTATGGAGATAGGGGAGAGGCTGCTATTTCAGAATGCCAGAGGATGGAAACAACACAGAGATGTGACGTCACTTCTTTTTTCTGTAGATCCTCTTATCAATATCAACGCTCTTATCCTCTTTAATCAGGATAAAATAGCCAAGGCCTTCAAGGGATGGATCGTACTTTTCTACCTGCATATACATGATCTCGAATGTGTCATCGAGCTCGGAGTCAAAGATTTCACCCCGAAAGTTCCACATGATTTCTTCGTCGTTTAGATCAGCTTCCTTTATGACAAATTCCTGGTGAAAGGTTCGTTTTTCATCGGAGGATAAATCATTCAAAGCGATCTCTCCCTGGGACAGGACTTTATCTCCGGCTCTTACAAGAAAACGGCCTTTACAATAGCTCTTCTCTGTTTTTCCTGGGAGATCGACGGTCAGTTGATAATACAGATGAATCTCTTTTTGAGATTGGACGACTGGCTCGAGTTTATCATGAGCAATACTGTCCATATCCAATTCAGTTTCACCCAACCATTTTTGAAACCATTCAATTGTCAACCTGTTCATTTCTTCTACTGTGGGGCTGACTTCTGCATCCCATTTGTACGGCCTGTACATATGATCCGCATCCTTCACTCTCACGAATTTTGAAGGCACACCAGCTTTTTTTAAAGCCTCATACAGCAATTCGGATTGATTGATGATCACCATACCATCCTTTTCTCCGTGTCCGATCAAAACAGGAGGGTCTTCAGGATCCACATACACAATGGGATTGGCGAGATGTGCCAGTTCAGCCTTCTCTCGTAGCGGCCCTCCCAGAAAAAGCGATTCGGGTGAATCTACCGCAAAGTGATCGATACGATCGGCCATTTCTGTGTCGTTCATTTTTAAAAAATCAGTCGGGCCAAAATGGTCCACGACTGCCTGAACATTACTGGAATAATCCCTGTAATCGCCTTTGCCTTCAAGAAAAGAATCCCCTCCTGAGGTTCCCAACAGTGTGGCCAGATGCCCTCCGGAAGAAAAGCCCGTCACACCAATTTTATCAGAATCTATGCTGAACTCCTTCGCATGGCATCTCAGCCACCGAATAGCGGTTTTGCAGTCATGTACTGCAGCCGGAAAAACAGCGATATCGCTTGTCCGATAGGTGATAGAGACTCCGATGAATCCATATTTCGCATAAAACATGGCATCTTCTACAGACTGTTTTACGACTCGCCAAGCTCCTCCCGGAATGTCTACAATGGCAGGCGCAGGTGCTTGAAGGTATTTCGGCACCGCAATATCAAGCTTCAACTCATGCCCATCTGCAATCGTGTAAACAATGTCCTTGTAGACTGTGATGTCTTCCTTTGTCAGAAGTTGGGAATGGGTGTTCGCAAGACAGAATGCAGTTGTGAAAAAGGCAACCAGTCCTAAAATCTTTTTTACTTTCATTGCGCTCTCCTCAAGATGGTTTTGTCTCATACTTGGTACACAACTTTTGGTTTTATTCCACACACATGATACCAATCCATATCTGTGGGATTCATTTTGGCATTCTCTTCCGCCTCTGTCGCCCCACTTTGGAAATTGTTTCTTATTTTTTTTAAATGGATTGATTATAAAAGAGATAAAAACGTACACATTTCTAAAAAAGCACTGGAGAAACCAAATATCAGGCCGTTTTTTTCGGTCTATAACGCTGCCGATATTGGGAGGGAGTCATCCGGGTGAGTTTCTTAAAAACCCTGTTGAATGACGTTTTTGTATTGAATCCTGCTTCGAATGCGATGTCCAGGATGTTTTTGTCTACATCTTGAGGGGAAGCCAATCTTTTCTTGACTTCCTCAACACGATAGGAATTGATTAATCTGGAAAAAGCGGTGTTCATTCTTTTGTTGATGATCCAGGAGAGCTGGTAAGAAGGGATGGACAGTTCTTCAGAGAGAGACTGGAGCGAAATGTCTTCTTGCTTGAAAATTTTCTCTACTTCGAATAAATATCTTACTTTTTTCATCACTTCATCGGCTTTTTCTGGATCGATAACGAATTTCCTTAAAGCTTTCTGTTTCGTTATGTCCTTTCTCTTGTACAATAATATTCCTGTCGCCCCTCCCGCCAACATCAAAACTATCAGGACGATAAAAAGCGGATGAAGGCGGAAAGGTTCATGCATTCGAAGTTGATCTTCTCTGATGACCTGCATCGTCGTATCTTTTCTCGGTTGTACATACACGGCTCCGTCCTTCAAAACCGATTCCAGGCTGAATTCCTTAAGAGCGAACGACATGATTTTATCCCAAGGAACTCGATTGAACTTGAAGGTCCTTTTTTCCTTGGAAAGCAGGAGGACATCCGGACTGAGCTCAAAAGAAATTCCGGAAAATTTCTCTAAATTTGAAAAAAGTGTTTCAATACTTACTTCTTCAAGATCCAGATCAATGGGCTTTCCTGTATAGTGTTTCGTTTTCAGGTTTTGGAGGAGCTCTTCGACCGACATGTCCTGGTTTTGTCCATCAGGCGATAACCAATGTGTGAACCCAAGGGCACAGATACAAAGAATAAACAGTGTCATCTGCCATGTTTTTGAGCTCACAGTATCATTCCTTCTCGATCGAGTGTTCCATTATAAAAAAACTGAATAAAAAACTAAACCTATAGTAATCCTTCGATTATCGGGGAAACATGTGCTTCTTGGTAAGATTTTCAATATCAAGGCCTGTACGGCAACAAACGGTCTTACAATCTGCGAGATTATTGAGATGTCGAACGCTAATTATTGTACGAATGCGGATATAAATTGTTCATAGATGGACACAAAGCATTTCATGAGGATCTGATAACCCCTGTAAATCAAGTTGGCATATTTTCTGCATATCAATATTTGATGTTTTACTTTTAAAGAGCGCAAAAAATTGGGAGACCACAATGATAAATAATTACATAAAGATAGCCTGGAGACATCTTACAAAACAAAAAATCTATTCGGCCATCACGATGTCCGGATTGGTGCTGGGGTTGGGAGTATTTATCCTGTTTGCGCTTTTATTATATTCACAATCCAATTTTGACTCCTTTCACAAAAATGCCGACAGGATCTATAGTGTCGTTCAGGTGCTTCCCAGAGGTGTGGAAAAAGAACACCATTCGGCCATTACTCCGGCGCCCCTAAAGGATGCTCTATTAGCAGAATTCCCTGAAATCGAAAAGGCGGCGAGGTTTTTCCCTCCAGGGAGGATGGTTATCAGACACGGGGATAATTTATTCTATGAAAACAGGATCAGATTCGTCGATGCTGATTTTCTATCCATATTTACCTTTGATCTCTTAAGAGGCGACGTTGAGTCGGTGCTAGCAAAGCCCTATTCCGTCGTCCTTACAGAGGCTTCGGCATTGAAATATTTCGGTAATGAAGATCCCATCG
>Ga0307425_1000029_pt1 | contig 68338 bp, 55 predicted proteins | sample SalMarWE160330MG_FD_202152 | JGI IMG/M metagenome (GOLD analysis project Ga0307425, IMG submission 202152) | Salt marsh sediment microbial communities from the Plum Island Ecosystem LTER, Massachusetts, United States - WE1603-30 | ecosystem: Environmental > Aquatic > Marine > Intertidal zone >... | reverse complement strand
AAGCTAACATTTTCCAGGATGGTGCCGAAGCGCCTTGTACACTCATAGATCTCCGGTTCCGCTTCCTCTGAAAGCCTTATCACCTTGGCGTAACATCCCCCTTCAAAGTTAAAAACGCCTTGGTCGCTCCAACCGTGCTCGTCATCTCCTATCAACCTGCGGTTAGGATCTGCCGAAAGGGTTGTCTTGCCTGTGCCGGAAAGGCCAAAGAATATGGCGGTATCGTCCTTCTCTCCAACGTTGGCAGAACAATGCATAGATAGCACCGATTCCTGCGGGAACACGTAATTGAGCATGGTGAAGACAGATTTTTTTATCTCACCGGCATAGCTTGTTCCTCCAATGAGGACGAGTTTTTTGCCTAAATGGAGAAGGATGAATGCCTCTGAACTCGTCCCATCTAGCTCAGGAATGGCGTGAAACCTGGGCACATTGATAACGGTAAATTCCGGTTGATGATTCTGGATCTCTTCAGGGCCCTTTATTTGGATGAACATGTTCCGAGAAAACAGGTTGTGCCAGGCCGTTTCTGTTATGACCCTGATTGGAATACGGTAATCGAGATCTGCACCTGCATAGCAATCCTGGACGAATAGGTCCTTGTTTTGGAAATATGCATGCAGTCTATAGAAAAGGTTCGTGAATCTATCTTCCTCAATCCCTTTGTTTACATTGCCCCACCAGACCTTGCCCTCGCTGGAGGGCTCTTTGACGATGAACCTATCATCAGGGGATCGCCCCTTGTGGTGGCCGGTTCTTACCACCACAGGACCGAGATGGGCTATGTTCCCTTCCTGTCTTCTGACAATCTCTTCGTAAAGATGTGATGTGGAAGGATTCCAGTAGATGTTTCCCACGTTCCTAAACCCTTGTTGCTCGAGCTCGGGCCTTACGTCTCTTTGGTTTAGCATCTTTGTCCTCCTTCAGTAGTTTCTATGTTTCGATATAAGCGGTATTGGGTGTCATGAGCACCCTCATACATGATAAAAACCAGACTCGATTGCCGGCGGATCTTCTTCGTCAAAGGTACGGATGATATCTCTATACATCCTCTTTTTCATCTCAGCGATGATCTCCCTGCGTTTGTTTAGACTTTTTGCAAAGTCCAGGGCCTTATTCATCAAGTCATCGATATGACAGGCCTTTAGGACAATGTGGTGCGTTTCACACTCCTCGGCAGTGATCCGCTTTCCGGTATACTGCATTTCTTCGAATTTGTACGCGGGGATGGCCTTTTTGATCAGGGCGACCATCCCAGGAAGAAAGGGTATGCCAAGGTCAACCTCAGGGAAACAAAAGAAGCCCCTGTCAGAACGCATAAAGCGAAAGTCAAATGCGCAACTCACTATGGCTCCTCCTGCGAAGGCGTGTCCCGATATTGCTGCAATGGTGGGCATGGGATAAAGTAATATCCGTCTGAAGACTTTGTTCATTGTATATAAGAAGTCGGTTACCGTCTCCTCATCGTCCTTCTTAATAACAGAGACCAGCCAATCCAGGTCTATCCCGTTTGAGAAGATCTTTTCGTGAGACGAGGTGACGATTAGAGCGTTAGCGTCGGTCCCACCCTCGATTTCATCCAAGACAGCGAGCAGCCGGCGCAAAAAATTTGGATTGAAACGGTTTTCGCCATCGTTCATAGTAAGAACGGCTACCTTTTCATCTAATTTGTAATCTATGATTTCCATCTTCAATTATTCTCTGGGCTGGTGGGCGAGTGTGCCGAATGAATTGATTGAAAAGCTGAAAAAGTCAACACATGAACCAGGATGAGCCAAAGAATTCCAGCCCTGTATGGACTACTATAAAATCGGTCAGAAAATGTCAAGGAACAATGTCCTAGTGGCCTGACAGCAAAGGAACTTGACCTTTTTCGATATTATATAGTAGAAATTTTGTAACTTAGAGACCTTGGCCCCATAAATTTTCCTTTTTTCGGGACAGGGGCAAAGGAATTTTTGCAGGGCAGTGATTAGGCCCAACCAATAAAGGAGGTTCAGATATGGTCAACTTTTCGCTCAACGGAAAAATTGCACTTATTACGGGTGCCAGTAGGGGTATAGGCGAGGCCATTTCAGTAACATTGGCTGGATACGACGCCCATTGTATACTCGTTAGCAGGAAGATAGAGGCCCTCCGTGAGGTGGCGGACAAGATAAAGAAAAACGGCGGCAAGGCAGAGGCCATCGCGTGCCATATGGGGCATTTGGATCAGATAGAGGCACTTTTCAAGGAGGTAAGGGACCGGTTCGGGAGACTTGACATACTTGTCAATAACGCCGCTACAAACCCCTATTTTGGTGATATGCTGGGGGTTGATGAGGGGGTATGGGATAAGACGAACGAAGTTAATCTTAAGGGCCCTTTTTTTATGACAAAACATGCGGCAGGTCTGATGATAGAGAGCGGGGGAGGTGCAATTGTCAATGTCGCGTCTGTTAATGGTATACGCCCGGCGCTTATGCAAGGGGTGTACTCTATTACTAAGGCAGGCGTTATTGCTATGACAAAGGCCTTTGCCAAGGAGCTTGCAGACAAGAATATACGGGTGAATGCCTTACTCCCAGGCCTTACTGATACCAACTTTGCCAAGGCAATCATGGAAAACGAGATGTTCTACGATTATGCGGTAAAACGTATCCCTTTGGGCAGACACTCGAAACCTATCGAGATGGCGGGTGCGGTCCTTTATCTTGTATCTGATGCCGCCTCTTTTACCACTGGGACGTACATAATCTGTGATGGTGGAATGCTTGCATAGGCAGGATTGTTGGACATTCGTAATGATTTGACCTGGAATCTATAAATGGGATAGGCATAAGACCATACTCGAATAATAGGCGAGGGAAGGTGTTTGGCAGAGAAGGGAACAGATAGAGAGGCCGAAGCCGAGAGGGTTGGTTTGACGACCTGGCTGAAGCAAAAGTTTACCGGGAAAGACGGAGGCTCGGGCCCTGTTGATAATAAATTTCTTATTGACCTCTCAGATGTCAGGACTGTTGGGCGTTATGAGATAATAGAAAAACTGGGCCAGGGCAGCATGGGAGTGGTCTATCTGGGTAGGGACCCCTATATCAAGAGGAATGTGAGCATTAAGATTTCCCGGCCTGCCGCCGATGTCGTGGGAGAAAGGGCCGACAAATATCGTGAGAGGTTTTTTATCGAGGCCCAGTCTGCGGGAAGGCTCCTGCATCCCAACATAGTGGCTATTTATGATGCCGGCATGTACAAGGATTTTTGTTACATGACCATGGAATATATAGAGGGCCCCACTCTTAACAAGTTCTGTTACAGGGATTATCTATTACCTATCACTAATGTGGTTGAAATAGTGTTTATGGCCTGCAAGGCCCTCGATTATGCCCACAAGAAAGGGGTGATCCACAGAGACATAAAGCCGTCAAATATCATGATCGATAAGTCGGGTCAGATAAAAATAACTGATTTTGGTATAGCCCAGATAAGATCTGAACAGACGGCATCAACGGGTCTTATCGGATCTCCCAGCTACATGTCCCCTGAGCAGGTGAAAGAGAGGCCCGTTGACAATAAAAGCGATGTGTTTTCCCTGGGTTGTGTCTTGTATGAGCTTCTTACAGGTGAAAAGGCCTTCTCGGGGGACAACGATTTTACTGTTATGTATAAGGTCGCCAGTGAAGCGCCGGTCTCCATGAGAAAGATACGCGGAGAACTCCCCGAAATATTAGAGAAAATTACAGAGAAGGCGCTTTCTAAGGATCTTAGCCAACGGTACCAGACGTGCGGTGATTTTGCCTACGATTTGAGGATGGCCTTAAGGGGTCTAAAAGGGTCAACCAAGAGGGCCGAGGTCGATGATATCATCGATTATGTGTACAATATTTCCTTTTTTGAAAATTTCAGTAAAGATCAAGTCAAAGAGATACTAAAGGCGAGCAATATAATAAACGCTCGCATGGGGGATGTTATTGTAACTGAGGGAGAGATTGACGATTCATTTTTTATTATCCTCAGCGGAGAGGTTGCTGTCCAGAAGAATGACAGAAAAATCGCCACGATAGGCAGGGGAGAATGTTTTGGAGAGATGGCCTCCTTGAGTGGTCAGGTTCGTGCTGCAACGGTATTGGCGGACAGCAATTGCGTTTTAATGAAGATCAGCCCTACCTTACTGGAGAGGTCTTCAGAATCCATGCAACTGCTCTTCTTAAAGAATTTCATCATGACCTTGATCAAGCGCCTATCGAAAAGCATCAATACCGGTGACTAAAAGATCCGAAATGGTGCCCCTCTATATCACCTGGTACTCAACGCTATAAATCACTTCCATACCTCGTTGGATCCTGGACACCAGCCTCCGCAAATCCCTTTTTTCTGATAAGGCAGCTATCACACTGTCCACAGGCCCTGCCATCCGGTGAAGGGTCGTAACAACTGTGTGTTATGCCGTAATCAACACCAAGCTCAATGCCTCTTTGAATAATATCTGCCTTGGTCATATGGATGAGAGGTGCCCTGATTCTGATTTTTGTCTTGCCCTCCACGGATGCCTTGGTGGCAAGGTTCGCCATACGCTCGAACGCCTTAATGTATTCTGGCCTGCAATCCGGATAGCCGCTGTAGTCGATGGAATTCACACCTATAAAGATATCTGGCGCGCCCAGGACCTCTGACCAGGCCAGGGCATAAGAGAGAAATATTGTATTGCGCGCCGGCACATAAGTGACTGGAATTTCCTGCCGCATTTCTTGATCATCACGACCTTTTGGCACTTTGATGTTATCTGTAAGCGCTGAACCGCCAATTATGGTAAGATCAATGTCGAGGACCAGGTGTTCCCTGGCACCCAAGGCATTCGCTACCCCCTTTGCGGACTCTATCTCCAGGGCGTGGCGCTGACCATAGCGGAAACTGAGGCAATAGATCTCATAACCCTCCGATCTGGCAATAGCCATGGCAGTGGCAGAATCGATCCCACCGCTCAGGAGAACTACGGCCTTCCTGTTGTTTCCCAATGGCATGCCTTGGCCTAAACCCCCTTTTCTTCAGGGCCCCAGATGATTTTATTGATCTGTAAATTAAGCCTCACGTCCAGATGGTCTTCCAGTATCCATTCGGCCAGTATCCTGGGGGCCATCTTTCCAAAGACCGGCGAAAGGTGGACCGGGTTCATTCTGTATGGGTTGATGTCCAAGAGATTTAGTATGCCCTTTGCATACTCGTAATCCTCCCTATTACCAATAACGAATTTTACCTCGTCTTTATCCCTCAGCCGGCCTGTATTTTTAAGGTCATTTTTCTCATGCTCACCACTGGATGGGCATTTGATATCAACAATCCTCACGCAGCGTTCATCGACCAGACTGATGTCCTGGCTCCCGTTTGTTTCCATCAGGACGTGAAGACCCTTATTGAGTAAGCGCTTGACGAGTTCCGGCGTCTCTTTTTGGATCAAGGGCTCTCCACCCGTGACCTCGACCAAAGGACATTGGTGAAATACGACACGCCGGACAATTTCCGGGACCTCTATCTGGTCGCCCTCATGGTAGGCGTATTTTGTGTCACAGTAAGAGCACCTGAGGTTACACCCGGCCAGCCTGACAAAGACACAGGGTCGACCGGCATAGGAAGACTCTCCCTGGATACTGTAAAAGATCTCATTGACCTTCAGAGACAACGATTCCTCCCAAGACAAAGTCTCAGAAACCCTAAGCGAAACTGGCCCCTTTACTTGTTTTAGGGCAATTCCTTTGCCTTTTGAAACAGACATATGCCAAACCGGGATGAACCGGAAAAGCGCCTAAATTGTACTAAAGCCCGCCCTGGTGCGCCCTGATGAGCATTCTAGACACGACCGTGCGGGATACTACGTCCGTAAGTTTTACGAAAAGGGACGAATAAACCAAGTCTGGGCCAGGGTTCGAAGTGACGCAACAGCTCAATAATTGAAGGTTGCTATGGTAATAGAAGGCCAGCTCCGGCAGAGGGGCCTTTTTTTCCGCCTCTTTTCTGTCTGAGGCATTTACAGGGGCGGCGTCTGGGTATCAGATCTTAGGCTCGTAGTGTGGTTCCAACATAGACTTTGTTGTTAGAAAATTCCAAACGCATATCGCCGCGCGATGATAGTTATGACAGTGGGTAGTAATGATACGTCTGTCTTGTTTTTTGGCTTCAAAAAGGTCCCACTGCCGGCCCTGGCCTATTCACCCTCGGTGATTGACCCCCATTTATTAAGCCAATACGAAGTGACGTATCAGTTTAGCAAATGACCCCAGAGGCTTTTGGTTCACAATATATTTGAAGTTACTTAGGAGCCCTCCTTAAAAAATTTGGTCGCATTTTCAAACATCTAAATTGTTATCTTTTCAGCAATTGCGATCATACGATTGGTCATCAGCCCATACTCCCCTTGTCTTTCATTTGAGACGAAGTCCTTTTGGAAAGTGACCGAATGAAAACCGGCCGCCTTCAACATTGTTGTAATTTTCTCCGGACTATAGAGGCGTGTGCAGTAAGTCGCGTCCCGGATAAGGCCCTTCATCTTGGAGATGACCATCTCCCGGCTGTAGATGACATCATCGTCCAGTCTCCTTTGACGGCAGACCACGATCTCATCATTTGCTTCGTGCCAGGATTGGGGAACAAAATCTCGCAGCACATATTCCCTGTCAGGGAGATCCAAAAAGAGTTTCCCCTGTTGCATGAGCAATCGGAATGCCTCGCAGAGGATCTTATTATCTTGGCTTTCATCGGCAAAATAGCCCAGAGAACTGGCCATCACGATAATGACCCTGAATCTCTGACTCGGCAACCCTGTTGCGCGGGCATCGTCTTGGACAAAGCGGGTATTAAGGCCTTCTTCTTTGGCCTTTTGCCTTCCAATACCTATAAGGGTGTCGGAGTAATCCAACACTGTTACGTCTTGAAATCCACGGCGAGAAAGCTCGAGGGAGTGGCGTCCCTGACCACCGCAGAGATCCAGCACAGGCCAGGATTTGCCCGGCTTTAATACCTCTTCCAGAAAATCTACTTCCCTGGATGTCAATTTTTCATCGCATACGGATCGGGCATCAGTAGTCAGATATGTTTCATCAAAGAGGGTCTTCCACCAGTCAGGATCAATTTTGACCACTTGCTAATCCTCTTTCATCAAGTCGGCACCAAAGCTGAAGAGGCCATCAGAGACCATCAGGGCCGGGCTCCCTTCCCAGGGTTGACTTAGGGCCAATTCTTTTTCTTGTTGTCCTAGATGCACCACATCGTCCAGCTGGTCTTTACGCCAGAGTCTTTCCAGTTTGACGGCATCTTGCCACAGATTTAAGGCGTATTGGCTGAGTTCGGCTATGTGCATAACAGTCAATAACCTAGGTCTCAAGGCAATCTTGATAGGCCCCAGGAGATAGGTGAAGCCCATCTCAATTGCCTTTTGGTTCACCTCATCCTGGATCTGGACAAAGGCCTTGTAACCTAGTTTAGACAAAGAATGATTAATCTTGTCCACGGCCATGGGAACCGGGATATCATCCTTTAAAATGGCAATCGGCTGGATTCCCCCGCCTGAACCTACATTTGTGGGAACGCCACCAAAACGGGCAAGGAATCCCTGAAGGCCCTCGTCTGTTATAAAACACCGAAAATCCGTCTGCCAGTCTCTTAGATACAGCCTTCGTTTTTCCCGCGAGGGCCAGGGGCTTTGTTCGGACCATAGGGCCAGGGGAACGAGTTGCTGGACGATGTAATCGTTTGCATCAAGGGCGGTTTGGATGCGCTTTTTTGGGTCTCTCTCCTTGTAACCCACGAAGATGCCATGTCCTGAATACCCATGAGCGGGCTTAAGCACCAGGTTTCGCCAATGGGCCTCGGTCCAGGCAACCAGATCCTCAATTGATTCCCCCTTTGGACCGGAGGTACTTCGCGCGTAGAATTGCCGGGTCCAGGGGGTATGCATTACTGTCTCATCGGTTAAATCCCGCGGGGCATTGTCCGTTATGACTTCAAATAGGCCTTTGGCCCCCAGGGGTTCCATTCCACGGGGGTTCACCAGAATGCCTTGGGCAATGGCCTCTTTGATAGGCCTGATATCCATGTCTTTTCCGATCTTGACCAGGACATTCATGTTAAAATCCATGAAGATAACGGTGGCTTCTTCTCCCCTGCAATAAACCTTTCCATTTCTGAGCGAAAGATGGCCTGGACCGGCCAAGGTGGCCCTGACACCATCCAGGCAACTTAGGTAGTCCACAAAGTTCTTGTTTTCCAACACCACGTCCAGGGTCTCTGTCTCAGCAAGCAGCACGGCGTGCACGGAATTCTTTCCATGGCACTTTTCATGTGCCCTCAAGATCATTCGGGCGAACCCGGGCACTGCATTTATCTGGGGATGTATAAAATCAATATCAACTCCCACCTCAACATTTTCCAGAATCAACCCCCATGCCATCTTCCCCAAAAGTTGCGCGATCCTTTGATATTCCCAGCCCCCAGGACTGCCCATATTCCATTCGCCATGATAGCCTTTAACTGTCTTCATCGAGTTCTCCATCAAATTGGTCCCGGAGATTTGCCCCGAAGCTGAATAGCCCATCCGAGGCAATCAAGGCCGGTGAACCTCCCCAGGGCTGCATGCGCGCAATTTCCTCCTCACCCGCGCCCATCCGAATCACATGCGCCAACCGTTTTTCCCGCCACATTTTCTCAAGTCTTACCAGATCGATCCAGAGTTTTGAACTGTATTCTTGCAAATAGGCCCGCTGGTCCTGGGTGATGATCCTGGGCCTAAGGGTAGTAGGGGTTGGGCCCTCAAGATAGGTGTGTCCCAATTCCAGCCCCTTTTCATCGACCTTTTTTTGTATCTCCATCACTGCGGCAAATCCCAGACCAATGATCGCGTCGTTTATTCGGAATACTGCCTCTTTGACAGGAATGTCCGTTTCAAGTATGGCTATGCTCTGGTTGCCACCCCCTGCACCCACGTTGGTAGGTATGCCGCCGAAGCGGGCCAGGAATCCGATCAAACCCGTATCGTCGATGAGACATCGAAAATCTGTCTGCCATCTTTTTAGGATGACCTCCTTTTTTTTCATGTCCGGCCATGGGTATTCCTCGGCCCAAAGGCCTTTTGTCACAAAAGATTGGACTATATAGGGTTCTCCATCCAAGGCCTTCTGGATATCTTCATCCCGGGAGCCACTTCGTTGGGGACCAACAAAGATGCCCTTGCCGGAATAACCATAGACTGGTTTAAGTATGATGTCTTCCCAGTGGTCCCGTGTCCATTCCACCAGATCGGAGATAGGCGCCCCATTCGGGCCCTTGGTTGCCCTGGGGTAAAAAAGGCGGGTCCAGGGGGTATGCATTACTGTGGAAGAGGATAGGAGCGTGCCCAGCTCTCCTGTCACGGCCTCAAATATTCCCTTGGCACCAAGGGGCTCCATGCCCCTCGGATTGACCACGATACCTTTTCTGATCGCAGTCAACATGGCATTGATATTATGCCTCGCTCCTATTTTTAGAAGCACATCATTGTTAATATCCAGGAATATGACGGTTACCCTCTGCCCCATGAAGGTGATGTCATCCCCGGTTCTCTCCACCTCCTCAGGACAGGTTAGGGCGGCCTTTACACCGTCAATCCCATTGAGGTATTCCACCAAATTGATATTCTCCGTGACCTTATCCAGGGTCTCCTTTTCGGCCACAAGGAGAACAAATGCCTTCTGGCGATTGAATCTCGCGTGGTGGGCACGGAGGAGCATATTTGCAAAAGAGGGGACCGGATTTAAAACGGGGTGATCAAAGTCTAATTCTATGTCTATGCCGGATAGCTGTTTGATACGCTTCCAGCCCAGTTTTCCCCGTTCTTGGGCCATTCTTTGATATTCCCAGCCGCCGGGGCAACCAAGATTCCATTCCGCGTGATATCCTTCAACGTTTTTCATAGTGCATATATTAAGGTTCAGGGTTCAAGGGTTCAGAGTTAATGACGTGCTATTCAAAGGCCCTTTGACACGGACTGATTCCTAACGCCAAAACTCTTCGCATACCGTGCGGGACTAGCCAGGTTTTTAGGTTGAAGACTGAAGGAGGAAGTATTTTCAATGAGTAAACCAAGACAGCTTCCCTTTCAGCCTACTCAAATTTTCCTTCAGCCTTCTACCTTCAGTCTATCCACCTGAGTAGTTACTACTATTTCAGCCAAACCCTAACATAAAAGGCTGTCCAAAAAAAACCGTTTTTGGGCAAGAGTGACTTCAAACCTTTTTGTAACCCTGATGTGCCATCGTAAATATCAAATAATGCCTCAACTTCAGCGACGTCCGGTACAGGCATCCAATCTTTTCTCAAGGAGATGGAATGGGATCTCTCCTCCACCAAGTAATATGTCGTGGAATGTCCTTGGCCCTAACCGCGGAGAGAATTGTTTACGCAATCTGATGATTTCATGCATTCCCATAAAATAGCACAACTGATATCCGGGTGTGAGGCAGAACCTTTGGGCCTGACGGCGGGCCCTTTTGGGGGAAAATCCGAGTGCCTCAATCCTTTCGGCTGCCGTATCCAATGTGATCTTGCCTGTCTGAAGTTCCACGTCAAGTTCTGCTCGGAGGGCGCGCCAGAGCAAGCGTTTCAGCCCGATGAGCTGCCGGCGCGGGTCGTGGATGTACCCGAACTCATCTAGAAGTTGTTCCGCATAGCAGGCCCATCCCTCATAAAAGATTGGAGATTCGATCTGTCGCCGGATGGGGTTGGAATAATGTATTCTGAGATGGTCCAAGATGTGGTGGCCTGGATAGGTTTCGTGGGCCGACACATAAGGACAATGAGTGGAGACTAGGGCGAGGTCTTCTTTACCGGGGGTAAGGTAAAATACCCCGTGTACCTTGGTGTTTCCGGTTAAGGGGGCCTTATAAGATGCGGTTGCCCTGAGGGATTGGAGGTAGAACGGGGTTTGTAATACCATAACCTGTTCTCCAGGGGGAAACGTAATAATTCCTCGCGTGTAAAAAAAACGCCTGAGCTCTTGTACTTCCTTCTGAAATAACTCCATGAATTCTTTAGAGGATGATATTGAAGGAAGGTTTTCATGAATAATTTTTGTCCAGGGCTTGTGCGTGTCTATCTTCTTGGCCAATGCATCCAGCTTTTCTTGAGTCTTATGAAAGGCGTATCGAGCGATCTCCAGGATTTCTTGAGGAGATTTGGGAAGGGATAGGCTTGTACCAAGGATTTTTTTGAGGGCATCCTCCCCGATGGCAAAGGTCTTCCCGGGGCTTAATCGAACCAATTCCTTTTTGTATTGCTTCCATGCCGCCAATGCCTCAAGGATTATAGAAGAAAGCACCCGGTCTTCCCCCATCTTCTTGTTAATAAATGCGCAGATATCGTGCTCGTAAAAATTAATCGCGTCCTGGGTCATATTAACAGCGATCCGGAGAGAAATCTCTGAAGGCGAACAGAGGTTTTTTATGCCCACACGGAGAAATGAAGTGGTTTGACCGAGGATGGAAGAGAGATCAGCCTTTATCCTGCCCGGAGAACTACCAAACTGGGAAATAACATGATCCGTGGCAAAAAGGGGGATCTTGACATAAAGGGTGGGATCTTTTCGCCACGACTTCGCAACGTCATACTCTCTGACAAAACTCTCCATGCTTTGCTTTAGGAGCTTATAATCTATTTCTTCTTCGAGGTCACATGGTTCGCTTGGAGAGATTTCATTTAAGAGGTCTTGAACATAAAGGATATGGTCCTGAATCCTTTCCGGGGTAAGATCATCCAGGTGATTTAGATGCCGGATAGCGGCCTCGGATCGGGGAAGGAAGTAGAATTCGTCGCTGGCACACTGTTGGGGCAGGTGTTTTCCCAGATAGCCAAAAAAATCGTTTGCTATTGAGATAAGAGGCCTTTTCTTGTTATTCGTGTCTTTCATCAAGGATGCCACTAAATGGGAACCTGAATTCCTTCCCCTCGTAATTCTTTATCAAGAGGTCGTTTCCGTTTTCTCCCATGACATATTCCGGGAGGAGGAGGATCTTTCCACCACCACCCGGCAGGTCGATTGCAAAATGGGGGACGCAAAGACCGGAAGTATGACCCAGTAAACTGGCCATAATCTCCAGCCCCTTGGCAAGGGGGGTCCAGAAATGTGATGTGCCTCTTGCCAGGTCTGCCTGGAACAGGTAGTAAGGACGGACACGAATTGTAAGGAGTTTCTGCATCAGTTCTTTTATTATGACGGGATCATCATTGACGCCCTTCAGAAGGACGGTCTGACAGCCAATAGGCAGCCCTGCATCAGCAAGCCTCTTACATGCGAGAGAGGCCTGAGGAGTAATTTCAGATGGATGGTTGAAATGGGTGTGGATATAAAGGGGATGAAAGTCTTTTAAGATCTGTGTAAGTTGAGGAGTAATCCTCTGGGGGAGGGTGCAGGGGATCCTAGTGCCAATGCGTATGATCTCCACATGGGCGATGGAGCGTATTGCCTTCAAGATCATATGAAGCTCGTGGTCTTCGAGGAGAAGGGGATCGCCTCCGGAGAGGAGGACGTCTCGAATCTCGGCATGGCCCCTGATATACGAGATCCCTTCCCTTATGGTTTCTCTCGTCACCATAGAGGACCTTCCCACCTTCCTCTTTCGGTTGCAAAACCTGCAATACATGGCGCACTTAGATGATATGAGGAAGAGGACCCTATCCGGGTACCTGTGGGTAAGGCCCGGTAAAGGGGAAAGGCCCTCTTCATTTAAAGGGTCTTCTAGCCCGTTTTCGTCTGTTATCTCGCTAAGGTCAGGGACACACTGTTTGTATAAGGGATCTTCACTCCTTTTGATCAGGCCCAGATAATAGGGGTTGATTCGCATGGGATATCGGGAAACGACCTTTTTAGTCGTCGGCTCATCGATTTCAAAAAAACGCGATAGGGCGTGTGGGGTGGTAATGCTTTGAGAGAGGATCTGTTCCCAGGCAGATCTTCTTTTATGTTTTATCTCTGTATTATACAAGGCTGACTTCTCCGTTACCTTTTTTGAGTATATCATGTCCCTTGGGGCCACAGTTAAAGATCATGTCAAAGGCAGATAGATTTGGGATAAAAGGCCCCCATAATTGTGGATAGACGGGGGGGCGAGGGTTGAAGAAGTTGAGTTTTATGCCTGCCTTTTGAAATCCTTCTTTATCAAGATATTTTTTTGCACCGGCCTGGGCCAAGAAATGGGAAGCGCCAAGCTCTTGGCAGACCTTAAGGGAGAGTTGAGGCTCATTTGCCTCGATGGCCAGTTCAGAGAGCAATTGTATCCTTGTGGGAATTTGTAGGTATTCCATGAGATGGCGGATGATTCTCAAATTTATGTCGATCAGTCTTTCAATTTTGTCGGAAAAGATTTTTTCCCAAAAGGTGAGGTGGTCTTCAAGAAAGGGCGACTTTGAGTATGCGGCCTTCAGGCCCGCCAAATGCTTCCTGGCCCAACGACCCTCGTGGCAAATCCTGACATCATTGATCCTTTGAAGACCCAGCCCCTTTTTCCATACCGGTATAGTGAGCCAGAAGGTCCCCTGGTCATTCTTGAATCTGTTTCTTGTAAGCCACGTGGTACCGTGGGGAAACTGTACCGAATCCATGAGGACAAGGATATCTGAACTAAGGGCCTTAGAAAAAAAGCCTGGGAAAGGGGCAAAGTATGGCTGGTATGCGGAAATAATCATATCACTCTGCTTGGAACAACGGCCATCAAGCTACTCAAAAAAACTATTTTGGACAAGACTGATATTTTCATCGTTAATTGGGAAAGTCCCGCTATGCGGGGGTCAGAGAAATCAGGCTATGCCGTACCAGAAATCAAGGTCATGAAGTGAACTAAAGTTCGAAGTGAACTAAAGTGAGCTAAAGTTAATGCAGAGCTTTGCTCTTCTATTCAGTAAAATGACATAAAATTCCTTAACTTTAGACACTTTAGGCATTTTAGGTCACTTTAGGCACTCTGGACCCAGATTTTTTATTTAGTGTAAAATTTTATCGGTTATTTTTCAAGGTAGTAGCAAGTCTTTGGAATTACTTGACAGCTCAACCGTATAACGATATTTTTGCAGAATCATGTTGAATGTTATTATCATCATCCTGGCGGCAGTCCTTTTGGCTGGGCTCCTCTATTATGAAAACAGGGAAAATCAAAGGGGCCGGCTGGTCACCAAGACATGCCTTTCGTCCTTTTTTGTCCTGGCGGTTTTGCTCCAGCCGCATCTGATCTCCAGGTACTATCATTTTCTTTTTGCGGGATTGGTATTATGCCTGGCAGGGGATATCTGCCTGGCCTTTTCTCAAGAAAAGATGTTCCTTCTAGGGCTGATATCTTTCTTATTCGGGCATATTTTCTATATCATTGCCTTTTTCTCCATATCCAATTCAAACGAATGGATGTGGTTGGGCACTTCAATAATTTTGGTCTTCAGCGCCGGGGTGTATCTCTGGCTCAGGCCCCATCTGGCGTCCATGAATTTGCCGGTCTTGGCCTATGTGATCGTCATCACCATTATGCTCTCTGGAGCGTGGTCGGTTCTAGGCGATTCCAACCTACGTGTCTTGGGACGGATAATGGTCTTTGTCGGGGCCTTAAGCTTTTACTTTTCAGATCTGTTCGTGGCCCGGGACCGTTTCTTAAAGAGAGAATTTTTGAATCGACTCATTGGCCTGCCAATGTATTACATCGGCCAATTCGTGCTGGCCTTTTCCGTGGGGCTGTTGAAATGAACCACGGGGGTCCACACTGGACCTGAAATTATAGTTGAGGTGAGGTGTAAATCATGGATAGCAGACAATTCATTACCCGGAGGGGATTTCTTAAGAGACTATCTCAATTATCCGGAGGTCTCGCTCTTACCGGGTTTGCGACATGGCCCATTCAAATACCCCGTTTGGCCTGGGCCGGGCAAAAAAGCGGCGGTTTTATTGTAGAGGGGGTTGGACAAAAAGAAAATTATTCCGTGAAACTATTGGTAAGGAATGTTTTCGATGCCGCTGGGGGAATACAAAAATTTATTTCAAAGGGGGATGTGGTAGCAATTAAGCCTAATGTCTCCTGGGCCAGGAGGCCCCAACTGGCGGCCACGACAAATCCAGAGGTCTTGGAAGGAGTGATTGAACTCTGCCAAGAGGCCGGTGCAAAAAAGGTCAGAATTGCCGATAATACGATCCACTATGCCAGCCGCTGTTTTGCACTCACAGGGGTAGGGATTGTGGCTAAAAAGACCGGTGCGGAGCTTATTTATCCCAGGTCATCACTTCTCAGGGACATGAAAATACGCGGCCATCGCCTCGATGTCTGGCCGGTCTTTGTGCCTTTGGTGGAGGCCGACAAGGTGATCAACCTGCCTATAGCTAAGGTTCACGGGCTAAGCGGTCTAACCCTGGGAATGAAAAGCTGGATTGGTGGCGTTGGTGGAAGAAGGAACGCCCTTCATCAGGATATTCACCAGAGTATTGTGGATCTCGCCCAGTTTTTTCGTCCTAACGTTACTATGATTGACGCCACAAGGATCATGATCAGGAATGGCCCATCCGGAGGAAGCCCTTCTGACGTTGTTGCCAAGAACACCTTGATCCTAAGTGATGACCCTGTGGCTGCCGATGCCATGGCCGCTACCGTGCTGTTTGGATATAATCCGAAGGACATAGGTTTTATCAGTCTTGGTCAGAAATGGGGTCTCGGCACCTATGATCTTGACAAGTTGAATCAAAAGAGGGTGCTCCTATGAGTTCAAGGCTCCTGCTTTGGATTAGGAGAATCAGCCAGACTTTTTTCTTGTTATTGTTCGTCTTTCTTTTGGTTGAAACGCACCTTCCCCAGGACGTCTATCTGGATTATTCCGTGGCCTTCAGCACTGAACAGGACATCAGGTTAGCTCACCCAATAACCTTTTTCTTCCAACTTGATCCCCTTATATGGCTTACCTCCCTGCTATCTGGATACCACCTGATTAAAGGATTCTGGTGGGCAATTGGGCTCCTTTTGATTACCCTGTTATTCGGCAGGGTTTTCTGCGGTTTTATCTGCCCCTTTGGCACCATTAATCACTTGATAAGCTGGTTCAGACCTGCCCTCAAAGGGGAGCGAATGATACGGGCAAATCGAAAGGCCCCGAGCCAGAGGATTAAATATTTCCTGCTCATAACTCTGCTCCTGGGGGCCATAATGGGTATCAATCTTACTGGATTGATGGATCCCATATCTTTGCTCTTTCGCTCCTTGGGCCTGGCCGTTTTACCGGGCATTGGCACCGGAATTAAATCGCTTTTTGATGCGATGGCCAATAGTGACATCAAGCTTCTTAACCTCTTCAGTTATAGTGCGGAGATCTTTGTATCTCCCGTCTTCGGTTATGGATATCAGGCCTACCGGATGGCATGGTTCATCGGGCTGTTTTTTCTGGTCATCTTATTTCTAAACCGCATCAGGCCCCGTTTCTGGTGTCGCACGCTTTGCCCCCTTGGCGCACTCTTGGGCATCTTTTCCAGGTTCAGTTTGCTGAGGCTGGTAAAGGACACAAAAAAATGCACGGACTGCAAATTGTGCACAAAGAAATGCCAGGGGGCAGCATCCCCTATGCCCGGCCAGGAATGGGAAAACGCAGAATGCCTGGTATGCCTTAACTGTTTCGACTCCTGTCCTGAAGATGCCCTTTCATTTAAGTTCAGATGGTCCCCTGGAGTGAATAAGGCCCCTGATATGGGCCGGCGTGCGGTGTTGGGAGGCCTTGTTGCTGGCATCTCTTTACCTTTCCTGGGCAGGCTTGATGGGCGGGTGAATAAGGTATCAGATGCACGCCTGATCAGGCCGCCAGGCTCTTTACCGGAAGGGGATTTCCTGAGGCTTTGTCAGCGGTGTGGGTTGTGCATGAAGGCATGCCCTACAAACGCTATCAACCCTGCAATTACAGAGGCGGGTATGGCGGGGTTCTGGACGCCTCACCTTGTCATGATTCAAGGCTACTGCGAGTATACGTGTACCCTATGTGGAAGTGTCTGCCCAACCGGGGCCATAATGAAGGTGTCGGCCAAGGAGAAGATTGAGCGACCCATAAGGATAGGATCGGCATATGTGGATAGGGGGAGGTGCCTGCCTTGGTCAGGGAATGCGCCCTGCATTGTCTGTGAAGAACACTGCCCCACTTCTCCAAAGGCCATATACCTTCGTGATGATATTGTACAGGGGCCTGACGGGAAAGGCTTCAGTGTGAAATTGCCGTATGTTGATCTCAAGAGATGCGTCGGGTGCGGCATTTGTGAGTACAAGTGCCCTGTTCGTGGTAAACCGGCCATAAGAATTATTGCAGCGGGAGAGTCACGTTCCCTGAGAAATCAAATTCTACTTGGATCTTGATCTTCTTTGGGCCTGAGTGTCCGGCATGAATATATCCGAGAAAGGAGTTTCAATATGGTTATTACCGAACCTGGTAAGATTACACAGGGCATAACGCTTCTGGGACGTATGGAGTCCTGTGTCTATATCGTAGACGGTGGAGACGAGAGTGTGATGATCGGCGGAGGCATGGAGTTCATAGTGCCGGATATACTAAAGCAGATGGAGGAGTTCGGAATCGATGAGAAAAAGATCAGACGGCTCATCATCCTCCATTCCCATTTCGATCATTGTGGTATCATCCCCTATCTCAAAGAACGGTGGCCATGGGCGGTTGTCACCGCGTCTGCACGCGCAAAGCAGCTCCTCTCCGACCCCAGGGTCTGTCAGAATATTGCCCTCCTCAACCAGGCCACCACCGCAAGGGCAGGCCTCGAAGAGAAGGCAAAAGAGCTCGGCCTCGCTTTCACGAAGATTGACGTGGAAGAGGAGGTAGGAGAAGGCGATGTGATTGAGTGTGGCAGTCTCACCCTGGAGGTAATCGAGGTGCCGGGCCATTCGTCCTGCTCAATAGCATTGTATATGCCTCAGGAAAAGGCATTGTTTGCCTCTGACGCCGCAGGGATCAAGTACAAGGACTACATCTTTTCGGCTGGGAATTCCAATTTTGATCTGTATGAAAAGAGCCTGCAAAAGATGGCCAGATACGATGTGGATGTCGTGATGGGCGAGCATTATGGTGCCTCTGTTGACGAAGATGCGCGCAGTTTTTTGCCCAATTCCATCGAAGCGGCCAAAAAGATGCGTGCTATGCTGGAGGAATCTTACAGGCGAAGCGGGGATGTGAACAAGAGCACCGAAGAGATCACCGAGATGTTTATAAAAGAGGCGCCCGACTACTTCCTTCCCCGTGAGGTCGTGGGCATGGTCGTGGGCATGATGGTAAAAAATATTGCGAGGGCCATTGACAGCAGATAGTAGACGGTGTTAATGCCTGCAAATAGTGTTCAGCCTATCAAGTATTGACCCTGCTTCATCCACCATTTTTTCGATGAGGTCTCTACAGGTAGGAACATCATTTATCATACCTGAACCCTGGCCGGCAGTAATAGTATTGTTTTCGAGATTACCGAGTACAAAGGCTGAGACCGTTCGATTACTCTCGGGGTTTTCCTCGGATGGCCCCGGGGCATTCAAGGCCTCCTCAAAGGTCATTGTTCCCCCCTTTTTCGCCACTAATTCTATCGCAAATTCATTTAAGAGAATTCTGATGGAACCGCGGCGTTCCTCGACAAAGCCCCTGTTCCCCAATCTTTCATCCCTTACGGGGACAGGGCTCCCGTGCCTCATCGCAAACGTGCTTGTATCCGTTGCCTTTAGGATCGCTTGTTTTACATTTGGATGGGCGGGGCACTCCTTTGTGGCCATGAAGCGGGTCCCCATGTAGATGCCCTCCGCCCCTAGAGAGAGCGCTCCCAAGAGACCGCGTGCATCTACGATCCCGCCTCCGGCTATGACCGGAATGTTGACGGCATCTACGGCCTGTGGGACAAGGCACAGGGTGGTAATCTGGTCAAAACCGCTATGGCCCCCGCCTTCTGTCCCGGAGGCGACAACGGCGTCCGCCCCCACATCTTCGGCCTTCTTGACGTGCCGGACAGTTGAGCATACATGAATTACCTTCATACCCGCATCCTTCAACCTCTTGGTGTAGACCATCGGGTTGCCCTGTGAGACTATGGCGACCGGCACATGCTCTTCTATTCCTATCTCGACACATCTATCACTGAAGTCACGATCCCAACCCATCATACCGACCACAAAATTTACGGCAAAGGGTTTATCTGTGAGTTTCCTGCATTTCTTGATCTGTTCTCTCAAACGTTCTCCTGTTTCAGCGACATCTCGCGTTACAGTCTTACACCCCGCATTAGGACCAATAGTGCCCAGACCACCTGCCTGGGAAACGGCCGCGGCAAGCCCGGCATCCGTTATCCAGGCCATGGATGCCTGGATGATCGGATACTTGATTCCCATCAGCTTTGTCATTTCTGTTTCCATTTTCTACCCCCTCCTGCCCGTTATCCGGGTCAGTGATCCGGGAACGAACGGGTGGACCTCAACGTCAATAAACCCGGCCTCTTCCAGATATCCTTTCACCTCTTTTTCTGAATGGGCCCTGCCCTCGCTCCCGAATAAGGCCTCATGGATACCCCACAGTGCCGGACCGAGAGGGCCGCGCTTATCATCGTTCAAGGTCTCCCCCACCACATGGTATTCGCCCCCAGGGGTCAGTACACTATAGGCCTTACTCAATACCCTTTTTAGGACCTCTTGGTTGTATTGTGGCAGGTTGCTTGCCATGATTATTACATCCGCGCCAGAGGGCAGGGGATCGCGAGTAAAATCTCCAGGCAGGGTGGAGATTTGATCCTGCATTCCCCACTGGGCTATGAATTCCTGCGCTACCTTGCAAACCGGCTCGAAATCAAACACAATTGCCTTTAGGTGGGGGTATCTCTGAATAGCAGCGATACAGTAAGCACCTGAGCCACCACCCAGGTCGAGTATCAATGATCGTTTGCTCAGATCAACGTCCCTCGCGAATAGCATGCCGGCCCCTAGACCTACAGCATATGTGGCCTCATGATATATCTTGGCTATATCCTCGGTCAGGCTTTCATAGAGGCCGAGCACCTTTGGTGGGGAGTCTGATTTTAGGATATCAGCAAGGTCTTTCCAGCGTTCAAAGTCAAATCCGTTAAATAGCAACCACGGGCCAATATATGTCACTTTATCCTTTACCAGAAACCGTTCAACATCCGGGGCGTTTCGGTAGTCGTCCTCCTCTTTTTCAAGGAGCTCAATGGCGCTACAGGCCACTACAAGCCTTTCTGCGTTGAGTTCGCTCATGTCCAGGGCAGTGGCAATTTGGGAGATATTTGAGGCCCCATGAGATACCTTGGTAAATAAATCCAGTTCAATTGCCGCCCTAAGGGTCGCGCACTGTTTGTGTGCATAGCTCAGGTTTTGAAGACGTACCGTGCCTATCTTTTTTTTGCGATCTCCCATTGATCCCTCCGGATTGTGCTCCAGCGCATGCTTCGATTTGATAAGATTGGTTCTACTCCTTTGGCTTCCATTCTTGAAGGGTGCCGTCCTCTTCTTTTACCATGTCCTGGATGTCTTCCAAAAAGCCCGGAAAGTCAAATGGCCTGTCCCATTGGTAGGGCAGGTCCACAATATCACCCGGGTTTTTGGCCGTAACCAATACATTTAAGGCATCTTTCAGGATCTGGGTCTGCATGAATGCGTCATGCGGCCTGCCACACCCATGGCCAAGGGGAAAGTTAAGGAATACACTGCGAGGGGCTTTGACCTGGGCCATCATGTGTCGGCAGCCCCCCAGATATATTGTGGGAATTCCGGCCTCTTCTATCTTGCGCGCTATCAGTCCGACCGACTGATGATCCAAGGGTCAGGCCGGCATGAGCACGGCGGCATCCACCCCCTCTCCTTTCAATACCTCCACTATTGTGGGAACGGTCTCGTTTTGTAATGCCGTCCGTTTATAAAGCCGGCCCATGCCGAGGGTAATAGCGGTAGCTGCAAGACGCCCAATATGTCCCTGGTCTACAAACTCCATTAGCCTCTGCGCAGGAAAAATACAGTTAAAGTCCTTGAGTGCATCTCTGTGGTCGAAGTAGTTGTCATGAAGTCTGAGCCTTTCAAATGGTGTATTTATTGGGATCCGTCTGAAGCTCAGGTCATTGACGGACCATGGATCAAACGGTTCCTGGTCATCCCTGGATATACCCGCTGAACTGATTAATGCAAGACATGCCCTGTCCAGGGGTTTTTTAAATGGAGTCCAGGGACTTGAGTCGAATTCAGACCACTTGTATGGTGGAAACCCCATGCCTTGATACCAATTATTAAGGCCTGCCACATAATTTACGGGCTTCATCCATTATCTCCTTTTAGCGCGACATGAAGTGCAAATCGTAACTACTCAGGTTGTCAGGTTCACGGTTGAGGGTTGGCTAGTTTGAACCTAATTATAGTCCCATTTTTTGGGCTACCATCTCCCGGTGAAAATCCGCATCTCCAAACATCTGTTCCGCTGCCTTGGCCCGTTTGAAATATAGCTGGAGGTCGTGCTCTTCCATAAAGCCAATACCGCCAAAGACCTGGTGGCCTAGGGCCACAAGCCTGCGGTAGGAGTCGCTCACCCAGGCCTTGCACATTGATGCCTCCTTTTCGAACGGAAGCCCGGCCGCTATTCTCCAGGCTGTGCTGTATGTCATGTATTTGATTGTGTCAGAATAGGTGAGCATATTCGCACAGTGGTGCTGGACGGCCTGAAAGGCGCCTACAGGACGGCCGAATTGAGTTCGAATCTTGACGTAATCAATTGCCATGTCTGTGACCTTTTGTGCCCCTCCGATCATCTCGGCGCACTTTGCAACACCAGACATCTGCAAAATCCTTTTTAACACGGGCCATCCCTGATTGGGTCCACCAAGGAGGTTGCCCTTTGGTATTTCAACCCCGTCAAAGACGACCTCACATTGTTTATCTCCTGCCATGGTGTCCAATAAGGTAATACTTACTCCAGGGCTTTTCGCATCGACCAGGAGCAGGTCAACTCCGGTTGTGGAGCCCTTTTCCCTGGCCACACAGATAATGGTGTCAGCCACGTGGGCATCAGGCACAAAGATTTTTGTCCCGGAAAGGACATAATTATCGGCCTGAGTTTCTGCCACGACCTTGACCCCTTGGTGGTTATAGGTGCCGTCTTGCTCTATCCATGCCAGGGTCATAATACGGTTTCCCGCGGCCAAGTCGGGGAGTATTTCCTCCTTCTGTGCCTTGTCTGCTGTCTCCAGGAGTGTGAGGCCGCCAAGAACCGCGGTAGAGAAAAACGGACCGGGCAGGCAGAAGGCCCCCATCTCTGAGAGGAGGATTGCCAGAAAGAGGAAATCCATTCCGGAACCCCCGTATTCTTCTGGAATCAAGAGGCCCAACCAGCCTACTTCGGTCATCTTTTGCCATATATCGTCGGTGAAGCCTTTTTTATCCTCTGCCATTTCCCTTACGAAGTCACCGGGGCATTCATTGGCAAGGAACTTATGTGCCGATTCTTTAAGCATGTTCTGTTCTTCGTTCAGATCATAGTCCATTTCTAATTTCCCCTTCTATTTGCGCGGCAGTTCAAGCCCTCTAAGGGCAATGATGTTTCTCTGTATCTCAGATGTCCCTGCATATATCGTCTCTACCACACTCGAGCGGTAGTGATGCTCCATGAGCCCTCCAAGTACGGCCCATTTTGATCCTTTCTTGAGCTGACCGAACAGGCCCAGGATCTCCATCCCTGTGTTCGTGATGTGCTGGGCCACTTCCGTGGCAAACAATTTCTGCATGGAGGCCTGATAGTTCGGGACCTGACCGCTGTCCAGCATGTGCGCCAGCCGGTAATAGAGGTGCTTGTTGGCCTCCAATTCAATCGTAATCTGGGCGAGTTTTTGCCGAACAAGGGGTTGTTTGGAGAGTGATTGCCCATTTATAACAGTATCTTTCGCATAGCCAACAATCTGGTCAAATATCCTGCGGTAGGCAGCTAGTGGAAACATCCTTTCGAAATCGAGTGCGTGCATAAGATAATAGAACCCCATATTCGGGTCACCAACAAGATTTTTCTTGGGCACTGTGACATCGTCGTAAAAGACCTCGTTTGTCTGCCATCCGGCCATGGTTATCAGCGGGCGGATTGTGATGCCGGGGCTTTTCAGATCTACGATCATAATTGACATCCCCTGGTATCTCTTGGCCTCGGGATCGGTCAAGGTGCCCAGCCAGTGATAGTCGGCAACGTGGGCATGTGTGTTAAAGGTCTTCTGGCCATTGAGCAAAAAATGATCACCTTTATCAACGGCACGGATGCTTATGGCCGAAAGATCAGATCCTGCCTGGGGCTCTGTATATCCAAGGCAAAATTCGACCTCTCCCCGTGCTATGGGCAGCAGCCACTCCTTTTTCATCTCTTCGCTGCCAAAATGGATGATAGTAGGACCGGCCATGTGGGCGGCCACAAAGATCAACGGGACACCTGCAAGGGCCATCTCTTCTTTTATGGCAAAAGATACGGTCGAAGCGGTCCCCAGTCCACCAAATTCTTCGGGCCAGTTAGGCGTGAGCCAACCATTTGCAGCAAATTTTTTGATAAACTTACGCCCCTCCTTTCCTCCATAAATAAATCCCAGTTCATGGGTCTCAGAGAGCAATTCAGGGGTTGCCTCAGACTTTAAGAAGGCCCTTACGTCCTCCAACAATTTTTGCTCTTCGGATGAAAAACTAAAATCCATTGTCTCCTCCTCTTTTTAATTACTACATATATGGCTCATTCTATGTCATCTAAATTATTAGAAACATCAGGAACCCACCAAAGAAAATGACGATATATCAACGGCTTGCGCAAGAGGGCAAAAAAATTAATCAAAGCAGTATGTTAGCGCATATATGCCATTCTTATCAAAACGGCACAGGGATGTCAACAGTGCCATTTTGCCGAAGATGTCGTTTATGTATGCCACAAAAATATCTTGACAATATCTGTAACCATTGGTTATAATTATTACCAATGGTATTATTCACAATTCTTTACCCAAAAGGAGGGAAAAAATGTCATTTCCTGACAAGAATAACCCATACAATTTTGATGAATTTCTCGCATGGCGAGAAAAGGTAGATTATTACTCCGATGATGCTTTTATCCAGGCCGTTATTAAGACCTATACGGGAGAGGACTGGAAACAGGTAGACCAGGCGGCAAGGGAATTTTCTCCTAAGGTCTCATTTCGCTGGAGAGATATGGCCGATACTATTGCTTGGCCCGATAGGAGGCCTTATATAACCCCATTTGATGCTCACAACCACCGCATAGATAGGATTGAAAGGCCTATGGAAAGCAGGATCATGGAAAAGGAGGTTTTCTCCGAAGGCCTATTTTCCAGTAAAACTCCCAAGTGGGAGAAACTCATCAAAATGTTTCTCATTTACCAAAACGGTGAGGCCTGTATAGCCTGCCCGGTCACCTGTACGGAAGGATTGGTGGCTATCCTGGAGGACTTTGCCGACACACCGGAACTCAAGCAGATTCTCCTTCATTGTAAAGAAGGAATCGATGGGAACTTTGCTATCGGTGCGCAATACCTCTCAGAAATCCAAGGAGGTTCAGACGTGCCTGCCAATGTCCTGGAGGCAGTGAAAGAAGGCGATACCTGGCGGCTTTATGGTACAAAATTCTTTTGCTCCGCCACTCATGCCGATTATGCTGTGGTGACGGCCAAGCCGATCGGTTCAGAAAAGGTGGGTCTGTTTGTGGTCCCCTCCTGGCTGCCCGGGGACAAGGAAAAGGAGATTCGAAACGGATTCACCATCGACCGGATTAAATGGAAGGTGGGAACAAGTGAACTGACCACGGCTGAAATTTCCTGCAACGGCGCAGTTGCGTACCCTGTTGGCCCACTGGAGAGGGGGCTGGCCAACGTGGTAGGGATTGTATTGACCTATTCCCGGCTCACAGTCGGTCTGTCAGGCGCTGCAACAATGACGCGGGCAGTTCGAGAGGCGAGAAAATACAGCGAGCTACGGGAGGCCTTTGGGTTGACCATAGGCCGTTTTCCAATGGTTGAGGCACAACTTAGAGCAATTGAAAATTCCGCGAAGAGGACAACCGCCGGCGCCTTTAAGCTATACAAGGATTTTCTCCAGCTAAAGGGAGGGCTTAAAGGAGGAATGTTCCACGACGAGCCGGAAGCTATGAAAAAGAAGCGTTTTGGCGTTCGCGAGTTGGTGATGCTTCAAAAAATCGCGGCCTCGTGGGATTCAGTGGATGTATTGCGAACCGCCATATCCATCTTTGGAGGACACGGCGTCATAGAAGACTTTTCCAGCCTGCCACGGCTATATCGCGATGCCGCAGTGAATGAACTCTGGGAGGGTCCTCGAAATGTCTTGCTCGCCCAGATACACAGGGATTTGCAGAGGGTGAATGAATGGTACAGGCCATCTGAATTCGTTGAGAACATCCTCATTGGTGCAGACCAGGGGACCATAAATGAGTTTTCGGAGGAAATTTCTGATCTGGTCTCGTATTCAAGCCTCACTGAAATGAATGAGGAAACCGTGCGGGTTTGTCTGAAGTGGGACGATTTCTGTGCCAGGCTGTTTCATGCCTATCAGGATGTGGCCCGGATAGAGGTTGAAAACCGGCATTGATGTAGAGTTTTTCCCGTTACATCTATTGGAGGAGGCCCTTTTCTTCCCGCCGGGGATTTGGGGATTAGAAAATCTATGGCCAATAAGACGACATTCGCATCCCTCAAGTTGCAGGCCCGACTAGCCAAACAGCAGGTAATTATCGATGCGGCCGAGACAGTGTTTGCGTCTAAACCATTCAACCAGGTCAGTATGCGTGATATAGCCGGAGAGGCGGCTATTTCCCATGCCACGATCTATCGCTATTTTCCCGACAAGCAGGCCCTGTTTGTAGAGGCCTTTGTGAGGGGTATAACGGAGTTCTTGGAATCGATCCATGCCAGTGATAACCAGGATCCTGAGGAGGCCATAGTAAAAGTGGCAGAACTCTTCGTGGACTTTCTCTCAAGGAAGGATCACTACTTCAAGATGATGAGCCACTTTATGCTCCACGGTGAGCTCAGCTCGGCAAGGGTAGAAAGGCTTAATGCGATGGTCCGACCTCTACTGGATAAATTTGAGGAAATCTTCAAGAAATTAGGGGCCGAAAAAGACACCAGACTGCTTGCCCACTGTTTTTTTTCGGCCCTCAACGGCATCCTTATTACATTCAGGGATTACCCAGGCAGAAACAGGCAAGATGTTTGCGCCCATATGAAGATCCTTGCCGGCATGACTGCCGGCCTTTTCAAGAATGGGATTGCCGGCCCGAAATTCCATTGATTGCGAGCTGATATTATGAATAAGTCCTTTTAGCGGTTTATTTGGCCACCCACAGTTCACGGGGAAAATCAGCGGTGAGATTCTCATTTCCATCCCTGGTTACCAAAATGATGTCCTCCGGCATGGCTCCGACAAGCTGCATTTCAAGATCCCAGGCACCTATCTCCACGCAGAAGACCATGCCGTCCTTAACGACCGTTGGTTCGCCCTGGATGATCCACGGCGGTTCATGATTGGCAAATCCCATACTGTGACCCACGAAGGTGATGATGTGATCCTGCATGGGGTCCAGTTTCTTTAAGGTCTCAAGGGAGACATCATACACCCCTCCCAATGTAACGCCGGGCCTTAACGCATCGATAGTGCCCTGTTCCGCCTGCATGGCTATTTTACTCAGGTCGATTTCTTGCTGTGGTGGCTCTCCCACATAGAAGGTCCGTTGAAAATCCATTTGATACCCCTTGTAAGTCGGTCCGCAGTCACTGATGCCCATGTCACCGGGCTGGATTATTCGGTCTACAGGTCCGGTAATCCAGCGGAATGCGCCTCCCATTTCGGCCGCATTGCTTGTCCAGCATAGCCATGTTGAAAGGTTGGGGCTCCCGAGGAGCCCTTCATCGGCGGAGGCCTTCCAGAATGTCCGGTGGACATCCAGCTCATTGACACCGGGCTGGATTTTTTCAAATGCGGCCTTGAGCACCCGACAGGCCCTTTTGCATCCTTCCCTAATAATATCGATCTCATATGGGCTCTTTACACTTCTCTGTTCCCAAATGACGTCGTCTGCGCCCACGATTTTTGCTTCCGGAATCCGTTCCTTGAGGCGGTCGTATTCATCAAAAGACAGATACGTATCGATATCTGTCCCCTTTTCAATGCCTATTACACTGGAATTGAGTTTGAGATCCTTAAGTGTGTCGTCAAGCAGCTTCCAGAAATCGTCAGCCACCTGTTGACCGAAGACGACTTCCCCTAGCAGTTTCCCGCTTTCTGTCTTGTGCCAGAACCGAAGGTCATCGATATACGTGGTAAGCGCTATCTGCCAGGCAAAGGCACCATGCCCGACAATCACCGGATCGTGATCTTGAGAGATTACCATACACGAGCGCCAAACCCCGTTATGCATCTGTGCCACATCTGTCCAGCCTCCATAATACCACCAATTTGTCGGCGAAAATAGAATCATGGCATCCATTTGATGCCCGGCCAGCAGTTCTTTGGCCCGTTGAATCCGATGCTGATATTCGACGTATGGAATCGTCTCCCACTTCTTGTCTCTCGCGCCTAGCAATTCTCGTAGTATGGCCATTTGCGTTCCTCCTTTTTTGGAAAATTCTCTATCCTCCACTGATGCCTTTAACCACAAGCGGAAGCTGTCTCTCAAAGATTTGCCTCAATTTCAACCCATACATATCCAGGTACCCTCTTTTATGGATAAATATTAGTCCTTCAATTACCGCCCATAGTGCAAATGTCATTTCCCAAGGCTCCGAGCCCGGGCCCAGAAATCCGTTCTTGATGCCTTGCCTTACCTCATTATAGAGGATAGAAATCGACTCATAGGAGAGGTGCGCCGGAAAAGCCACAGAGCAGCTTGCGCTATTATAATAGATAAAAGCGGCATTATGATTCCTGTTGAGAGAATTAAGCAGCCGATTGTGCTCATCCGCGGTCAGAAAGTTATTTTGGACAGAGACTTAGCGAACCTCTATGCGGTTTAAACAAGAGTACTTAATCAAGCTGTCGGGAGAAATATCAATCGTTTCCCAGAAGATTTTATGTTTGCTTTGACCCGAGATGAGATTATGAGGATATCACAAATTGTGAGATCCTCCGATATTAAAAGCGCAAAACGGGTTCACGCTTTCACCGAGCAAAGTGTAGCCATGCTTTCAAGCGTTTTGAGAAGTGAGAGGGCAATAGAAGTCAACATAGCCATAATGCGTGCCTTCGTGCAACTCCGCGAAATGCTGGCTTTTAACGTGGAGCTTGCCCGTAAGCTGAGACAAATGGAAAAGAAATATGATGAACAGTTTAAGATTGTCTTTGAAGCTATTCGCCAACTCATGACGCCGCCTGAGAAGCCACGCAAGAAGATTGGGTTTGAGGTAAAGGAAAAAGCCGCAATGTATGGCAGCCTGAGCCCTAAACGCAAGAGAAAACTTCGAAGACACGAAATAAATGATAGGCCGAACCTCATTAAGGAGGGTATGAGTAGGTTTGATGTGCTTTGTGGGCTGATGGCGGCAACATCTACGGATTTGCCGGGAACAAAAGGCATCGGAAAGGGAAAAGGCTTAAATCCATTATCGTTTTTGCGAATGGGGCTGGAGGGGAGTCAAGTCCAGGCTAGTTAAAATTGTAAAGTGAACATAAAGATGGTATGAAGAGTTCTGATAAATTAATGTAAATTATCATATTAAACTGTCTAAAGGGGGAAAAAATGGCGCTCAAGGTTATTGCAGCCCTGAAATCTCAGATGCATTGACATTGGTTGAGCTTCCAAATGGTTTGGTAATTCCAAAGAGTATGTTGCCCAAGCCCGAGATTGTGGTTGAATTTGCCGACGAGCAAAAAGGAACGGCCAAAGGAATTCTGCGTTCGATAGGATTTGATCACCGATTTTATGCACGAACACTGAAAGAAATCATTATGATGACATTGCGACAATTTTCTACGGAGCCATCCACAATTCCCACCATTACCAGTTGGTATATTGCCGACTTGAGTAAAGCTCAAGGCAAACAGGAATTGTTCACTCATCAATCGCCTCAGAAACTGAGGATTCTTCGCGAGCATGCCCTGATTGAGAGTGCTATTTCTTCAAACCGTATTGAAGGTATTAATGTTGAAAAGTCCCGACACATTTCATGAACTTGAACGTACCTGCATGGGGGTTAGCCGGGATATGGTACGAAAAGTACTGAGGAACCTGCAAAAGGCCGAATTAGTGGAATGTCTGGGCCGAGGTCCCGGGGCATTGTGGCGAAAAAAAGGTAGTACCCTTTAAAAGGGGTAAAAAAGAGGGCAATAAAAGACGCATGGTGCAAACACCCGATGAATAGACCTATGTGGAAATGCCCTCTATTGAGCGCCTAACGAGGATAGGATGGGGCCACATTGAAGTGCCTTTTCAGGAAGCTGAGCGTATGGCGGACATATTCATCGGGCCGGTGTTCATAGGTGTTGTGACCACATTTTGGGAGCACTGCCAGTTCCCCTTTCGGTAGATGTCGATAGAAGGCCACACCCTGTTCCACATCAAAGAGGAAGCTCCTGTCAGGATAGAGGACGAGCGAAGGACAGGAAATGCTGGCCCGCCTCGGAGGAGAATGTATGAGTAATAATTATGACATAGAGATTTTGACAGACAATTGCACTGGCTGCCTGAGGTGTCAACTCGCCTGCTCGGAGTTATACACCAAGGCCTATAACCCCGCCAAGGCGAGGATCCGCGTAGAGTTGTCGGGCGTGGATTGCTTGATTAGTTTTACTGATGAATGCAATGAATGCGGTGTGTGTGCGGATAACTGTTTTTTTGATGCATTACGAAAGACGCCAAAGGAGAGTGAAAGATGATGGGTGGTTTTGCCGGAAGAATCCTTTACGTTGATCTGACCAACAGGGAGATAAGAAAAGGGCCATTGGATTATGTTTCTGCCGAAAAATTCGTGGGTGGCCTGGGCCTTACTGTGAAAATCTTTTTCGACACGTTCAGGCCGGGTGCCGACGCCCTTTCTCCGGAGAACCCTATTGTCCTGGGAGCAGGACCTTTTGTGGGTACCGGGCTCCCATCCACATCCAGGGTCTATTCTGTTTCAAAGCTGCCGACGAGCGGGACCATCGGCTGGTGCGGTGCAGGAGGGGTCAACTTTGGCTGTATGCTAAAGAATGCCGGATACGACCATGTGGTGATCGAGGGAAAGGCGGACAGGCCCGTCTATTTGAAAATCATCGATGATGACGTGGAGATCCTCGACGCGGGCCCATTATGGGGCAAGGGAGTCGAAGAGACATGCGAGGCAATTTGGGGTTCTTTGGGGAGGCCCGCGGGCATTTTGTCCATCGGTCAGGCGGGTGAAAATCAGGTCACTTTCTCGATGGCCTATATCGAGCGTATTGCCACCATGGGAAGGGGCGGATTCGGGGCCGTAATGGGGTCCAAGAACCTCAAGGCCGTCGTTGTCAAGGGCAGCAGGGGGATCACTGTCTCACATCCGAAAGAATTCAAGGCCCTTAACAGGGCCTTTCTCCAAAAGATCCGCGAGTATCCCTATCTGAAAGAGTGGCAGGAACTCGGGCTGATAAAGACTTTTCCCTTTATTCCCAAGGAGACCTATAGCAGTATCAAGAAAAGGCGGGTGGCCTGCGTGTCTTGCCCCATTGGGTGTAAGGATATAGTGGAGATTCCAGATGGCGAGTATAAGGGACTGGTGGCGTGTTCCAGTTCTGTGATGAACCTGTGCACACCTATGATTTATGGATTCAAGGACTATCGTGAGTCGATCAAACTGATCTCCACCCTCGACGAGTATGGTATGGATATGTTTGAGTTTTTCGGTGTGATGGCCTTTGCACGGGCCTTGGTGGATCATGGCCATATCCCCAGGGATGGCATAGAAACGGAGATACGTATCGATTCTCTTGAGTCCATGGGTGCGTGGGCCGGGAAAATAGCCTTCAGGGAGGGTCTGGGCGATATTCTGGCCCGTGGGTTTGAGGCAATTATAATGGAATTCGGAGAAGAGGCCAGAAAATATGCCCCGGCACTTGTCAAGGGTATGCATCCCTATGCCGGACCCGGCTCCGCCCTGCCATGGGATCTCTTTGGGACAATGGAGCTGGGCCAGGTCCTCGATCCTCGTGGTCCCCACGTGGGCTCCGGTGGTTCGCCCACCTATTTTGCCAGAAGACCGCTCGAGGTGTTTCCACGCCATTTAACCAGAATGGGTGCCCCCCAGGATGCTATCGAACGTATACTTTCCGGGGGAGATCCTTCGTCCGAGGAACGGGCCCTGAATGTTGGGAGGCTTCTCAAGTATTCACATTGCTGGTTCAGTATCCTCGGGGCACTGGGCATATGTGCCAGGGCCCAGGTCAACAGGTTCTATGATGCATCGCTGTGTGCAGAGTTCTATGAGGCCGTGACAGGGGTTACAACAGATTTGCCCGGGCTCAGGCAGCGGGCAGAACGGGTGTGGACACTCTTGAGGATGGCCAACCTCAAAGATGGGTTCAAGAGGCAATACAAAGAGGTCCTCCCCGAGAAATGGTTTCAATCACCAGGATTCAAAGAGTATGTCACAGAGAGGCCGTTAACATCTCAAGAAACGGAAAAGATGGTTGAAGACTATTACGATGAATGGGGATGGGACAGAAAGACAGGGGTGCCCACGTCACAAGCGCTCAACAGGCTCGGCCTGGATGACTTATAATAGGAGAGGAAAAATACCGAAAAAAGGTTGTGGGAAGGCCAGGAATAGGGCTCATGGATGTAGTGCATGAAAGGCCAAAATAATAGGGGTATGATCTTAGATGTTTGAAGACACCAAACGTATTATTTCGAAAATGGCTCATAGATGTGGATGAAAGGCCAAAATATTAGGGGTATGATTTTGATTCGAAGACTCTCAAACATACATAAGGGATTATTTTTGGTGGTTTTCCTGTTGTCTTGCGCTTTTCTCTTTAATGACAATTGCTACCCAAAAGATGAAAAAGCTGGTGAGATTAGCTACGAGTTCTCTCAAGACGAGGCCAGCTATTCATTCAGGGGAGAATTCCTTACTCAGGGTAAACCCGCATGTCTTATCCATGTCCTTTATGATTTTAAACATCAGGCGAAGATTATGACCAGTGCGGACTCTGTGGTTCTTCTCAGGGAAGGAGATAACTGGTATGAGGTGAGCTATCATTATAGCGGATGGTTTTTTAGCAGGAAGTCTACTTACAGGATCACACTAAAACCAGACAAGCAAGAAGTCACCTTTAAATTGATAGGGAATGAACAACACGGTCCCATGTTGCCGGAGATCCAGTCATCCGAGGGTTATTACAAGATCCAAAAAGGGCAAGAGGGATGCCGGGTCATCTATTTTCAGACCGTCCGGAGCAAGATGGGTGTGGGAAAAAGTGTCTATCTTCACAAGGTGAAAAAAAACGCCATCAAGTTTATGAAGGACCTCAGAAATCATGTAAAAGAGGTCTGTGGTTGAACTTGATGGTGAATAATTTTTGCAGTAATTCCGGGGAAAACTTTATGGCAATGGCAGTTGATGAAAAATTGTGTTCACTGAGAGAAAGAATTATGCGTTTCGCAACGCAAGAAGTGGCGACAAGGCCTGAGCTTTCAAGGGCTGAAGGTTTCCCTTTTGATATCTGGGAAAAGATGGGCAGGGAAAATCTCCTGGGATTATGTATCCCCGCAAACCATGGGGGAGGCGGAGGAAATTATCTAGAAATGGCAGTGGCGGGCGAGGCCCTCGTGGCCCGGGGGCATAACCTGGGACTAGCTGTCTCCTGGCTTATCCACCATGCAGTCGCACGCTTCCTGGTCTTGGGCTTTGGCAATAAGGATCAAAAAGCAGAGCTTCTTCCTAAAATGGCCACGGGGCAGATAACCGCCTGTCTTGCCGCCTCTGAACCGGGTACAGGGACCCATCCCAGGCGCATGAAGACGAGTGCTCGTTTTAGCGGTGGTTATTATATCCTTAATGGAGAAAAGGCATATTTGACCAATGGCCCCATTGCAGAGCTTTTCGTGGTATTTGCCGTTACAGGTGAGAATGATGGCAAGAAACGTATTACGGCCTTTCTGGTGCCAAAAGACGCGCCGGGTCTGAGCCTGACAGGGCCGATGGACCTGGATTTCTTGCGGCCGTCACCCCATTGCGGCATCAAGCTGGAAAACTGTTCTGTGCCCCCCTCGGCCGTCTTAGGACAGAGGGACACCGCTTATGAAGATATGATAAAACCCTTCAGAGAATTGGAAGATACACTGATGATGGGTCCGGTTGCCGGTGGTATGGTAAGGCAGTTGGAGGTTTTGACATCTCTCGTCAGGGATCAAAAAATATCCATTTCAGATGAATTAAAAGAAGATCTGGGACGGTTCCAATCCCTAATCCACACGCTCAGGATTATGGCCTATGAGGCGGCCGGTATGTTGGATAGTGATAAGAGCCATCCCGAGTTTCTCCCTATCCTGCTCGCTGGCAGGGCGCTATCGAAAGACGCACAGGCAATCCTTAAGGGCCTTGTCGATGAATCACATGTAATCCCCGACGATTCATTTGAGTATGTCACTCATGACATAAGGCGGGGCACACAGATTGCCCAAAATGTTGCAAAGATCAAGCAGAGAAAGTTAGGAGAGAGAGTACTCTCCGGAGGGGAGTTTTATGAGAGAGGAAAATGGTCTAAAACTTGATTCTATTGAAGAGATCCAGAGGGGATTCGAGGCATCTGGTTATGTCTGCAACCAGCAGATTGCCACCACCCTCTATCTAGCGTATCACCTGGAAAAGCCTATTCTGGTGGAAGGACCCGCAGGAGTGGGAAAGACGGAGCTTGCAAAAACCGCTTCCAAATATCTTGGGATACCCCTTATACGACTTCAGTGTTATGAAGGACTTGATGAATCAAAGGCCTTATATGAATGGAAGTACGGTAAGCAGCTCCTGTATACCCAGATCCTCAAGGATAAGTTGAATGATATTCTGGAAGGTACGGAAGGACTTGCTGCATCCATGGCCAGGCTCCACAAACATGACGATATCTTCTTTTCAAGCGATTTTCTTGAACCCAGACCATTGTTGAAGGCGCTCCAACAGGAAGAGGGCGCCGTTTTACTGATAGATGAGGTGGATAAATCTGATCAAGAATTTGAGGCCTTCTTGCTTGAAATCCTGTCTGATTTTCAGGTGTCTGTCCCGGAGATCGGTACTATTGGGGCCATAACCAAGCCATTTGTGTTCCTGACCAGTAACAACACCAGAGAAATGAGTGAGGCGCTTAAACGCCGGTGCCTGCATCTATTCATCCCTTTTCCTGATTCCAGGCTCGAAAGACGGATAATACAGGTACGTGTACCCCAACTTTCGGATGACCTCCGGCGTCAGCTAGTCTCCTTTATCCAGCAGGTAAGAGGGCTGGACCTGAAAAAGGTCCCGTCCATAAGCGAAACCATTGATTGGGCAAGGGTGCTTTTGCTTCTTCATGCGTCAAGCCTCAGTCCTGACATCATCAAAGAGACAATCAATATCTTTTTAAAATTCGAGGACGACATCGAGGTTGTAAGGGAACACCTCCATGATATGGCTGATAGGGCCGTTAGAGGCTTATAGGGTATAGTTATGGAGCAGGTCCTACAGAATTTGTTTGATGCCCTTAGGCGCTCTGGTGTCCGTATCTCTTTATCCGAAAGTATGGATGCCATGCGTGCGGCCAGCCTTGTGGGCTATGAGCAGAGGCAAATATTAAAGGATTCCCTTTCTATCACCCTGGCCAAGTCACGGATTGAGAAGGAGATCTTTGATTCTTGTTTTGATCGCTTTTTTTCGCAAGACGGTTTTTCGGATCCTGAAGCCGGCCCTCCTTTATCTCAAACCACCGAGCTTAGCGAAGAGGACTCCCCTCTATCCCGGATGGTCATATCGGGTGACGGTACCGGCCTATCCATGTCTATGAGACAAGCTGCCCAGGTGGTAAACATCGCCGGGATCAGATTTTTCACACAGAAGAATTTGTACATTCATCGGATCCTTAAGGGCATGGGGTTGGAAGGCATGGATCGTGACATTCAGAGACTCTCAAGGCAAGACGATATGTCATCTCTGGCAAAGGCAGAGGGGTTGAAAGAGGCGAGGGATGTCCTTTTCGAATATGTGAGAGCTTTTGTTGAGCAGCAGTTTGGCCTGTTTGCAGAATCCGCAACAGAGAAGATCATAGAAAAGTATCTGAGAGGTGTCAGACTATCCAACCTGGAGCAGCGAGACTTTGACCGCATGCATAAAATCATAAAGAAGATGGTCAAACGTCTAAACGACATTCATTCAAGGAGAAGAAAGACTTCAAAAAAAGGCTGTCTTGATCTAAAGAAGACCCTCAGAGAAAACGTTGCCTATCAAGGCCTCCTTTTTGAACCCAGATGGAAGGCAAAAAAGATTGATAGGCCGGATATCGTGGCACTTTCTGATGTAAGTCGTTCTGTAGAAGCGGTGTCACGTTTTATGCTGCTCTTTCTTTACAGCCTTAACGAGGCAGTGGCCAGAATCAGATCATTTATCTTCTGCTCCAATCTTGTTGAGGTTAGCCATGTGTTCGAGGAATACCAGGTTGAAGAGGCCCTGGAGAGGATACAAAGTGGCACTGGTCTCGGGATCCAGTTGGGCAGGACCGACTATGGGCAGGCATTCAGGGACTTCAAAGAAGATGGGCTCGGCCAGGTCACCAATAAGACCACGGTTATCGTCTTGGGGGACGCCCGGAATAATCATGGCGACCCTCAAACAGATCTCCTGAAATTGATTCAGAAAAGGAGCAAGAGGATTATATGGCTCAACCCTGAACCACCCTCTTTTTGGGGTATTGGGGATTCCGAGATGAAGAAGTACATGCCGTATTGCTATCTTGTAAAAGAGTGCAGCACCGTCAGACATCTGGAGAGGGTCGTGGACTCCCTTTTGATATAGATAAGGAGTCATTTTTTTTACCAGACCATCATAAACAAAAGGAGCTATCTATGATCAAGGTTACCTGTTTGGGGGCTGCCGGTTCAGTTACCGGGTCCTGTTATCTTGTTGAAAGTCCCGGTGGCAAAAAGATCCTCGTGGACTGTGGTCTTTTCCAGGGTGGAAGACAGATGGAGGCACGGAACTGGGGCGATTGGGGCTTCGATCCTTCAAAAATCGACATCCTCTTTCTGACTCATGCCCATATCGATCATTCTGGGAGGATCCCGAAGCTGGTAAAAGATGGATTTAAGGGGCGGATTATCACTTCACCCCCCACGGCAGAACTCTGCCATATCCTGTTACTGGACTCGGCACATATACAGGAAATGGATGCAGAGTGGCAGTCGCGCAAGAACAAGCGCCAGTCCAGAGGTGATGTAATGCCCCTTTATACTACTGAAGATGCAGAGGCCAGTTCTCACCTTTTTAGTCCAGTGGGGAGGGACCAGATAATCGATGTCGAGCAGGGGGTAAAGGCACGGCTTCGAAACGCCGGACATATTCTTGGGTCATCCATCCTGGAGCTGTGGATGGAGGAGGATCAGGAGTCCTTAAAGATTGTCTTTTCCGGAGATCTAGGGAAAAAGAATCAGCTTATAGTCAAAGACCCGCACGAAATTTTTGACGCCGACTATCTTTTCCTGGAGTCAACTTATGGCAATCGACTGCACCGCTCTTACGAATACAGCAAGTCAGAGTTATTGGAAGCCATAAGTTACAGCACTGCTCACGGCGAGAAAATCATCATCCCCGCTTTTGCTGTCGAAAGGACGCAGGAGATCCTTTACGTACTGGGGGAGTTCTACAGGCAGGGGCTGATCCCGGATATCCCCATATACCTTGATAGTCCCCTCGCCATAAAGGCGACGGAGATCTTCCGCAAGAACAAGAAATATTACGATGAAGAGGCGCAGGCCATTGTGGATAAGGGCTATGATCCCTTTGACATGCCCCATCTCAAGTTAACTTCCACCACCCGGGAATCCATGGCCATCAATGAGAAATCCGGATCAGCCATTATTATCGCCGGAAACGGGATGTGCACAGCCGGTCGCATCAAACATCACCTGAAACATAATCTATGGCGGCCGGGAGCAAGCCTGGTTATCGTAGGATACCAGGCCAGGGGCACCACAGGAAGGCGCATTTTGGAAGGGGCAAAGCGTGTGAAGATATTCAGGGAAAATGTGTCGGTACGGGCAAAGGTCTTCACTATTGGGGGTTTTTCGGCCCATGCAGACCAGAAAGATCTCCTGGAATGGCTGGGCCATTTTGAGAGTCGTCCCCGTGTTTTTCTGGTCCATGGCGAACCTGCATCCAGTCAGGCGTTGGCAGGAAAAATCGGGGAAATTTATGGCCTAGAGACCCATGTGCCACTCTGGAAAGAACGACTCATCCTGAAAGCCAAGGAGCTTTCGTCCGAGGTTCCGGAGGTCCTTAGACCCGAACTTGATATGAGTGCCCAGATCCTGAACGGCGTAATTGATCTCGAAAAGGAACTGAAGGCCCTCAGAAAACGCGTCAAGGCCGCTGCATCACATGAAAGGATTACGGGAGATGAGCTGGACCACCTCAAGTATATACAGGAGGAATTACAGGCTGTCTTGGGTAAGTCTTGAAAAAACTGTCTATTTCGTAATTGTTTATAGTACTTTTGCCAAACTGCTGCTACAATGAGTCTAAGAAACGCCGGTAGTTATACATCTGTTTGAGGGCCCGAACGGCCCTTTCCGGTGTCGGGTAAGAGACTACCTTCAGGTTTTCCAGAATCGACTTGTGATAGGCCTCGGAGCCGATTGATACAGCAATAATCGGTTTCCCCGATGTGCTTACCAGTTGTTCTATACCGGCCAAAATCTTATCCGGCCTTTCCGCACGCCTCTGAAACGCCTCTGATGCTATGGCAATGGTATCCATGAGTTCCTTCGGTCCCTTTACCTCTTTTGAATAGGGGTAGTTTTGTACCCTTCTTCCCGCTCCAAGGGCAATGATGGCGTCTATGCCTTCCCACTCGGCCAATATCTCCAGACATTCTAAATATGGGTCATAGGCTATAGTGGCTACCAGGTCAACGGGATTTGAGCGGCTCCAATATTTTGGGAGAAGCCTATCAAATTTTTTGAGCAAGCCCTCTGGCAAGGAGGGCACTGCCAGGCCATTTTCCTCACAGGCATCAGCGGTTATGACGCCCCATCCGCCGCCCCGTGTGATGATTCCCACACGGTTTCCGCTGGGTAATGGATAATTAGAAAAGGCCTTGGCACAATCCAGGAGCGCCTGACTTGTTTTTACCTGTAACAACCCCGCCTGGCGAAATGCTGACCTGAATATGATGGCTGAACCTGCCATGGACCCGGTATGGGAGGCGGCGGCTTTTCCTCCAGCATTAGTTCGCCCGCCCTTGAAAATGATGACCGGCTTTTTCCTGGAAATCTCTCTGGCCGTGGGAAGGAAATCTGAGCCGGGCTCAATACCCTCAAGATAGCCCAAGATGACACGGGTATCATTGTCCTGCGCAAAGTAGCGGAGGTAATCCACACAGGTCAGATCTGCTTCATTGCCGCTGCTCACAAATTTTTCGAATCCAACGCCTTCATTGGCTCCCCAGGCCAGCATCTGGACTCCCACATTTCCGCTTTGAGAAAACATTGAAACAGGACCACGCGAGGGCATCATTGGTGGCATTTCCGCGTGTAGATTTGTCTTTGAGCTGAAAATGCCCATCGAGTTAGGTCCCACCAAGCGTATGCCGTGCCTGCGGGCACTCTCTAGCACCTCACGTTCCAGCTTTGCGCCTTGTGGTCCGGTTTCGCTGAAGTCAGACGTTACAACCACAACAAAGGGTATGCCCTTTGCGCCACACTCGTCAATAAGGGTCGCTACCACCTTTGCCGGGGTTGTGATCAGGGCCAGGTCCACAGGTCCCGGGATATCATCAACAGCGGGATAACACCTGTATCCGAGGATGGATTGTTGGTTTGGATTTACCGGGTAGACAACACCTCCATAATTCCCTTTCAAGATATTGAGTAGAATTATAAACCCCCATTTCCTGGGGTTTCCCGAAGCGCCGATCAGCGCAACACTCTTAGGATTGAATAGTCGATCCATAGGCCTCCTTTTCCGATCAAAGACCGGGCTGTTTCACCGAGCTGCCTGGCCTATATTCCATAAAAAATCTGTAAAACGCCGCCAGTACTAGTGCGTGGGTAATGGCCCCCTCCCGTATAAGGCGCGGTATTTCGGAGATGGGTCGAAGCACTATCTCGATGTCTTCCTTTTCATCCTGGTGCTGCTCTCCGGTGGGAGATACATTTGTTGCCAGAAAGGTGAAACATTGATTGTTGTGTATGGCAGGATTGGGATGGACGCTTCCCAGGAGAACCATATTCGAGGCAATATATCCGGTCTCTTCATAAAGCTCCCTTTTGGCCGCATCTCTTGGGTTGTCATAACTTTCCACAAGTCCACCGGGTATCTCAAGGGTGACATCTCTTATGCCGTGCCGGTATTGACGGACCATAACCACCTCATTCTGAGGGGTGAGTGGAATCACATTGATCCAGGATGGGGACTCAAGGACAAAAAAACTGTGTTCCTGACCGGTGCGTGGCGAAACGGCCCTGTCTATTCGAAGGGTAAAGATGCGATATGACTTGTCCGGCCGGCTGGTGACTACCTTCCATGGTTTAGGGGGCATTCGGTTTCTCCTTTTGTCAGGATGCTGCTATACTTGCAAAGCGCCAAATCCTATATGAGGTTGTGTATCAGAAGAACCCTCTGATATCGGACAGGTCATGACTTATCGGCATCTTGGGTAGACTGTCCAAGAAGAGATGGCCATACCGGCTGGTCATTATCCTGGTATCCAGTACTGACAATATACCTTTATCAGTATTTTTTCTTATAAGTCTCCCCAGCCCTTGTTTGAGCGATATAATGGCCGAAGGGACTTGATATTCCATGAATGGATTACCTCCTTGTTCACGTATGGCGGCGATCCTGGCAGCGACCAATGGCTCACCGGGAGAATCAAAGGGCAGCTTATCTATGATCAGACAACTCAGTGCCTCTCCAGGTACATCAACACCCTGCCAGAAGGAGCCTGTGGCAAGCAAGACTGAATGGATATCTCGCCTGAACGAGTCGAGCAGAACCGATCGGGGCGCATCACCCTGTCTGTGGATGGCATAGGGAATCTTACCCTTCAAAAAGCGATTCACATAGTTCAAATTGTAATAGCTTGTAAATAGGACCAATGCCCGCCCTCCCGTCTCCTCCAATATAGCCTCTATCCTATTCGCGACCTCTGAGGGAAAATTGTGGTCCGTGGGCGCAGGCAGGTCCCTTGGAATATACATCAGTGTCTGGTTCTGAAAGTCAAAGTGGGAGGGATAGATTCCTTCCATCAGGCCTTCAGGGAGACCCATGCGCGAACGCATATAGTCAAAGGTCCCATTTGTTGAAAGGGTGGCAGAGGTAAAGACCACTGCCTGCACCTTTTTATATAACAACTCGTTCATTCGTTCCGATATATCGAGTGGCGATGCATGAAACACCAGGCTCTTCTTGCGTTTTTCATACCAGTTGAGCCAACCGGCATCTCTCATCTTGAAGACCTGTTCCAACAACTGTTTCAGCTCCCCGGCCCTGTCAACCAATACCTGTAGACCAGGGGGATCAAGACCTTTTATATCTGTTTTGGTCTGGATATATTGAAGGCTTTGATTGATCTCACGGGCAGGACCCTCTCTAATGGCCAAAAGGCTTTCGTCTTCAAGCCTGGCCTTGTCTTCTCTGCTATGAAAGAAGGTCTTCAAGTCTTCTGATGCGGTCCTGATGGCATTTATTTCTCTCTTCAGCCTTCCCTTGTCTATATCCTTAATATCCATTGCTCGTTTTTCCAGATCACTGGTCAACTCCGCCAGCTGGCTGGTGCTTAGACTTTCTCCCAGATAGGACGTGGCGATTTCCTCAATATTGTGTGCTTCATCGAAAACAGCCACCTGAAACCTGGGTATAATTTCCCCGAAACCCCCCTTTTTTACCTTCAGGTCGGCAAAGAAAAGATGATGGTTGACAATGATAATCCTGGTCTTGGCCGCCTTACCGCGTAGCTTGCCGAGGTAGCAATCATCCAAAAACATGCAGTTACCACCAAGGCATTGATCCGAGGAGGCCGAAAGTGAATCCCATAAGATGTCATCATCACCCAGCCAGGAGAGCTCCGCCCGATCGGCAAATTCTGTCTTTTTGAGCCATTTCTCTATGTCCCGCCTTGTTTTTTCCAGGCCTGTCTTTAACAGGGAGGTCTGGGAAAAATATTGATGATATCTGTGAAGACAAAGGTAGTTCTTTCTTCCCTTCATGATCATTGCGTCTATATCAAGGCCGGTGGCTTCTTCCAAAAGGGGTATGTCCTTTAGATAGATCTGTTCCTGAAGGTTTTTGGTGCCCGTAGAAACGACCGCCTTTTTCCCGCTCAAGATAAGGGGGAGAAGATATCCAAAGGTCTTTCCCGTCCCCGTCCCCGCCTCCACCATGGCGGGAACCTTTTTTTGGAGGGCCTCCTGAATAAGCAGGGCCATTTTCATCTGGGAGGGGCGAAATTCAAAGCCTTCAAGCGCGTGGGCCACCAGACCATCAGGCCCCAGGATTTCGTGAATAGTGACAGATGGATTAGACATTGGACAAATATAGTTTTGCGGAAACCTTCAGTCAATGCGGAAAAAGGGATAAATTTGTGTTATAAGATAGGCCGATTTAGAAAAACATCACAGCCTCCGGAGGGTATTCTTGGCCGGCCTTAACGTATATGTCAGCAATAGGGTAGAAATCCTTGCACAGAAATTGGCAGAACTCCTCAGCACCCCCCTTGACTCTCCCCTCGCTAAGGAGGTCATCGTGGTCCAGAGCAAAGGCATGGAACGGTGGGTGCGCATGGAGCTGGCCAGCCATCACGGCATATGTGCAAATGTCAGATTCCCTTTCCCGAATGCCATTATCCATGAGTTCTTTGGGGCCTTCAGAGACCTCCCCGAGGAAACACCCTATGAACCCACGGTAATGATGTGGAGGATCATGGGTCTTTTGCGCTCCTGCATAAAAATGCCAGGCTTTGAAGACATTCGTTACTATTTCGGGGATAAGCTTAGGGGTGTGAAGTGGTTCCAGCTCTCGGAGAGGATAGCGCATATATTCGATCAATATCTTATCTTTCGCCCGGGGATGATTCTGGGGTGGGAAGAGGGCAAAGGGGCAAGCTGGGAGGCGGTTCTCTGGCGCCATTTGGTCAGAGGGTGTGGGAGTCTTCATCGGGCGGCCTTGCGGAGAGGCTTTCTGGATCATATAAACAGCGGCGGCAAACTTTCTAAGGACCTACCCCAGAGGATTTCTATCTTTGGCATCTCTACCTTGCCTCCCTATCATATAGGGCTTTTCGCTGCAGTAGCGCAATTAATAGAAGTCAACATGTTTCTTATGAATCCATGCAGGGAATACTGGGCCGATATCGTTTCTGATCGTGAACTAAAGAGATTCATGACATTGGAAGGCATGGAAGGGGGTGAGCCTGCTACGCTACATCTTGAGAGGGGTAACAGCCTTTTGGCCTCCATGGGCCACCTGGGAAGGGATTTTTTTTCTATGATTGCGGGCCTGGAATACGAAGTGCATGAATGTTTTCAAGATATTGATCCACAAGACATGCTTTCATACATCCACTCGGACATCCTCTATCTTCGCGAAAGAGGAGAAAGATCTGAAGAAAAGATATTGGTTTCTGAGGACGATAGGTCGATCCAGGTCCATTCATGTCATAGTTCTATGAGAGAAATGGAGGTCTTGTATGATAATTTACTTGCGTTGTTTGAAAAAGATCCGGATCTGATGCCCAAAGATGTCCTGATCATGACCCCGGATATTGAGGCATATAGTCCATTTATTCAAGCGGTGTTTGGCGTTACCGAAGATGAACATAATAGGATTCCATTCAGTGTCGCAGATCGAAGCCTGATAGCGGAGAGCCCTGCGGCAGAGGCCTTTCTGGCAATTCTTGACCTGTGCGATGGTCGATTTAGGACCTCGGAAGTGTTTTCCATACTCGAGTGTCCCCTAATACAGCAGAGGTTTGATTTGATGGAAGCGGATTTACCTCTTATTAAAAGGTGGGTCAACGAGACAGGTATCAGATGGGGAATCGATGCCAAATTCCGTGAAAGAATGGGCCTTCCCCCCGGCAAAGAGAACACCTGGCGCTTTGGCCTGGATCGGCTCCTTCTCGGTTATGCTATGCCAGGCAAGGGAGAGCGATTATTCAGGGGTATCCTGCCCTATGACCACGTGGAAGGAAGTGATGTCCCGATTTTGGGGAGATTTGTGTCGTTTGTTGAGGGCCTTTTCTCTTATGTCAGCCGTATGAGGGGGACCAGGTCCTTGAGCGAATGGTCGATGACCTTGACGGGGCTCTTGGATCGCTTCTTTTTGTCCGATGGCCAGGCAGAATGGGAGGTTCAGATAATCCGTAACACGCTTCACGGTCTGAAAAGACTAGAAGAACTCTCCGGCTTTGATGAGATGGTTAATTTGGAGGTCGTAAAGGAGTATCTGGCAGGCTATCTGGAGAAAAAGGGTCTGGGATTTGGCTTTATAACCGGTGGTGTAACGTTCTGTGCCATGTTGCCCATGCGCAGCATTCCCTTCAAGGTCATCTGCCTTGTGGGTATGAATAATGATGCCTTTCCAAGGCAGACAAAAAGCCTTGGATTCGATTTGATGGCAAGACATCCAAGACCCGGGGATAGGTCTCGCAGGAAGGACGATAGATATCTCTTCCTTGAGGCTATCCTGTCTGCCAGGGATACCCTCTATATCAGTTACGTGGGACAAAGTGCCCTGGATAATAGCAAAATCGCACCTTCTGTGGTTGTGAGCGAACTTCTGGACTATATTGGACAGGGTTTTAGTGGTCCGGGTGAAGACATTATGGACAATGTCGTCACAAGGCATCGCCTACAGGCCTTTAGCCCTTCCTATTTTAGGGGTCGAAAAAGGGCCTTTAGCTATTCACAAGAAGACCTCAATGCGGCCCGGGCCGCACTTGGAAGCCGGAATCTTCCTGAACCTCTGATTTCTAAAGGACTGACAGAACCCCAAATGGAGTGGAAGGTGATTGACCTGGAGGGCCTCTCCAGATTCTTTTCAAATCCGGCCAAGTTCCTTCTCAAGGGGCGGCTGGGAATCCGGCTCAAGACCTTTTCTGACCGACAGGAGGAAACTGAGCCGTTCGTGCTTGAAGGACTAGAGAGATATCAGCTAGAACAAGGGCTTGTGGAAAAAGGGCTGTCGGGATGGGATCTGGGAAAATTTGCCCCTGTTGTAAAGGCCTCTGGCCAGCTTCCTCACGGTACCATCGGGGATTGCGTTTATGAGAGTTCGCGATTGGGGGTAGAAGAGTTTATTAATTCTGCCGGGCCCTGGATCAGGGAAACCCCCCTGGAGACCCTTGAGCTGGATCTCCATCTTGCCGGTGTAAACATGATAGCACGGGTAGGAAAGGTTTATCCGGATGCCCTGGTTCAATATAGATATGCAAGGTTAAGGGCCAAAGACCATTTAAGATTGTGGCTTGTCCACCTCCTGCTCAATGGTTTTGGCCCAGAGAATTATCCCCGCCAGAGTGTTTTGCTGGGGAGGGATGAAACCTGGCTTTATGGCCCTATAACAGGGGGGCAGGAGGTTCTTGAGAGACTTCTTGAGATTTATCTCCAGGGGCTAAGAAGGCCCCTTCATTTCTTCCCGGAATCCTCCCTTAAGTATGCCGATGCCCTTTTTGGAAAAGGGAGGTCCGAGGAGGTAGCCATGCGAGATGCCGGAAACACATGGTATGGAAATGATTTCAGCCGAGGAGAGGCATCGGATGACTATTTTCAGGCCTGCTTTCGAGGTTCTGATCCGCTTGATGCAGATTTCAGGGCCCTGGCCATTGAGGTCTTTGCCCCGATTCTTGAATGTAGAAAAAGAGGTAAATACTCAGGTAGATAGGCTGAAGGCATTTAGGCTGTAGTATCGTAAAGTGAACCGTGGGTGGCACACAAAAGTCAGGCCGAGAAGATTTTATGCTACAGCCTAAGCAACCTGAACAGTTACAAAAAGAGTAAAAAGATGATCCGTTATAGGGAGCTTGATCCAGTAAATATCCCTTTAGGGGGGACCAGCCTAATTGAGGCAGGTGCAGGCACGGGAAAGACCTATACAATTTCATCCCTGTTCATAAGGCTCATCCTTGAGAAGGGCCTTTCAGTAGACAAGATCCTGGTCGTTACCTTTACCAAGGCCGCCACAGAAGAACTGAGGGATAGAATCAGAAAAAGATTGCGGGAGGGTATAGAGGCATTTATGCGGGGCGACCACCAGGATCGGTTTCTTCGCGCCTTAGTGAAAAGGCATGATAACCCGGATAGACCTTTGAGGAACCTCAGGCTGGCCCTTCGCGATTTTGATGAGGCCGCCATTTTTACCACGCACGGTTTTTGTCAACGGGCGCTTTTTGAGAATGCATTTGAGACGGGTTACCCCTTTAACACTGAGCTTGTCACAGATGAGGAAAACCTTAGAGAAGAGACTGTCCATGACTTCTGGCGGAGGCACCTATACAGGGCAGATCCGGAGTTCGTCAACTACTTGTTGAGTAAAGGCTACTCCCCCGCCTCTTTTTCGAGGCGATTGAAAGGTGCCCTGGTCCATCCCGGGTTGAGAATTATTCCCGAAATCAAGACGCTTGAGATAAAGACCCTGGAACCGTTCAGGAAAAGGGTCCAATCATTAAGGAATGCCTGGCCTAAAGGCAGGGATGCTGTTAGGGAAAGACTAATGGATGCTGGCATTAATGGACGTCTTTACGGGACGGTTACGCCCCAGCCAGAAGGCTATTCCAGACGGCATTTGGTGGTTTCGGAATTGCTCGCGAATCTGGACCGTCTTGTGTCGTCAAAGAGCAACGTTTTTCCACTCTTCCAAGGATTTGAAAGATTGACATTCAGTCATCTTGCGGCTTCCATGAAGAAGGCACAAGCACCGCCTGATCATGAGATATTCCATATATGTGACGATATAGCGGAAAAGGCCCTGGCCTTGGAACAGGAAATGGAACGGGCCACCTTATTTCTTAGGGGTGAAATCTTTAGATATGTGAAATTGGAGCTGTCATCCAAAAAGCAAAGATTGAATGTACGTTCTTTTGATGACCTCTTGGTGGACACAAAACGGGCGCTACATTTCAAAGGAGGGCCTGCCTTTCTAAAGGGGTTGAGGGGAAAGTATAAGGCCGCCCTGATTGATGAATTTCAGGATACGGATCCAATCCAGCACAACATCTTTTCCACTATCTTCGGTACCGAAGATGGCCTGCTTTTTCTGATTGGTGATCCCAAGCAGGCAATATATGGCTTTCGCGGGGCCGATGTATTTACATATATAAAGGCCGCGGGCAGTATCGCGGATAGATACACGTTGCGGAAAAACTGGAGATCAGAATCTGGCCTGATTACATCAATAAACACCATTTTTTCTCGTAATGATAGGCCCTTTCTGTATGAGGAGATCCCCTATTCCAATGCCTCTCCTGGAAGCGAGAAGAGTTTGGAACTTCTCAGTATTGACGGAAAGAGAGAGGCCCCCTTAAAATTGTGGCTTTTGAATGCTGTCGGTGCCCCTGCAAAACCCCTTACCAAGAAGGCCGCCAGAGAGATCATTCCAGGGGCGGTTGGTGCGGAAATCCTGAGGCTTGTCGACTTGGGTCGCAAAAAGAAGGCCTTCATTGGTGATACCCCCCTTAAAGAGAGGCATATTGCCGTTCTGGTGCGGAGGAATCGAGATGCCCGACTTATCCAGGAAGCCCTGGCGGCTCTCAAGATCCCGAGCACCCTTTTCAGTTCGGGCAACATATTTGATTCGCTTGAGGCACTGGAAATGGAACGTGTGCTGGCCGCTATTATTGAACCGGAGAATGAGGCCCTCTTAAGGGCAGCCCTCGCAACTGATATGCTGGGTGTTACAGGGGAAGAATTGGAGCGATTAACCCTGGAGGAAGATAAATGGGAATTACTGATATGCCGATTTAAGGAGTATCATGGATTGTGGCACTCCAGCGGTTTTATTCAGATGTTCAGACATATGATGAATAAGGAGAAGGTCCGCACACGTCTCTTGATGTTTGCGGACGGGGAACGTCGCCTTACCAATCTGCTTCATCTCTCAGAGGTGCTCCATCGTGAGTCATTAAACAAAAATAGGGGGTCAATAGGCCTCTTGAAATGGCTCTCCGATCAGAGGGATCCCAATTCTTCCCGTCTCGAGGAACATCAACTGCGTCTGGAAAGTGATGAAGACGCGGTAAAGATTGTCACCGTTCACAAGAGCAAGGGGCTGGAATACCCGGTTGTCTTTTGCCCTTTTATCTGGGACAAGTCAGCGATCAGGGATGATGAGATTACGTTTCATGACAAGAATCATGAATTGGAACTCACGATGGATCTCGGATCTGTAGAAAATGCTGCACACAAGGCCCTTGCAGAACAAGAACTCCTGGCAGAAAACCTTCGCCTTCTTTACGTGGCCGTGACCAGGGCGAAAAATCGTTGTTATGTGGTCTGGGGGCGAATTAATGGCGCCGAGACATCTGCCCTGGCCTACCTTTTACACGGGCCACCCTCCTGTGGGCCGGACAAGGCGGTGGAGGCAACCGCCAGCCGTTTTCAAAAATTGAGCGGGCAAGATCTGCTTCGGGAGGTAAAGAAATTTATAGATGATTCAAAGGGGACAATCTGTCTTAAGGGCCTTTCGGAAGAGAGGCCTGATGTTTGCCTTACCGGTTTTGGAGAGACGGAAAGTCTGTCCTGCCGCAGGCTCCGGGTGGCCATCCAGAGAGACTGGAAGGTCTCCAGTTTTTCGTCCCTTGTATCAGCGGCCCCGGCCGTTACAGAACTTCCGGATCATGATGCCGCGCCGCTGATGGCTCTCGGGACGACCGGCGGCTCTGATCTGACGGAGGATGAAGAGACCCTGACGGGGATCTTTGCATTTCCAAGGGGTGCAAAGGCAGGGACATTTCTCCATGACATCATGGAGCATGTGGATTTTGCTGAAACAGACCGGGGAGTCACGGAAGGCTTGGTTGCCAGTAAATTGGAAGAATACGGCTACCAGCCCCATTGGAGGGATACGATCTATGATATGATAATGAAGGTCCTGACCGTACCGCTGGACCCTGAATCGAAAGACCTTCGGCTTTCATGTATACCAAATAAAGAACGCCTGAACGAGCTGGAGTTTTATTTCCCCCTAAAGACAATTTCCCCCGAAAGTCTTAAGGGTCTATTTGCGGCAAACACGGGGCACCAGGCCCTTGAAGACTTTCCAGAGACCATCGGGAGACTTCAGTTCGCTCCGACCAGGGGTTTTATGAAGGGTTTTATGGACCTGGTTTTTAGGTGGCGCGGCCGTTTCTATCTGGTGGACTGGAAATCAAATTTTCTGGGGAGTCGGGTGGAGGACTATGATCAAGAGTCCATGGCTTCGGCCGTGAGGAGACATTACTATACCTTGCAATACATTATTTACACTGTGGCCCTGGATCAATATCTCCGATTGCGTCTGCCTGGATACAGTTACGAGAAGCATTTTGGGGGGGTTATATATATTTTTCTGAGGGGGGTGGATCCGGAAAAAGGCAACCAATTCGGCATATACAGGGACTGGGGTCACATCTTAAAAATTAAGTAATTATCAGCCCTGTCCCCCGCTTAGTTGCCCATGGGCCCCAAGACATGGACCTCGTATTCGTGTTGATTATAATCAGTATCATTATTATAGGTAGTGAGTTCCCTGCCCGACCTAGTGGAGTTATGGTCAACTACTTCCTCCGACTGATAGACACGCGGCGGGCTATTTGTCTGTTTCTTGACCTTCGGTGTGTCTTTGTCTCGAACGTAATTGTCAAGCCTGTCTTCATCTGTTTCCTCCAGCAACTCGCCTGCCTTGTTTTGTTCGCTGCTTTTTGTTATGTCTTTTACGGTATCCGTCGTAAGGGCAAAATTCCACGTGGTAAAGAAATGCTTCTCCAATTGGTTATCCGTCATTGCGCTCATCTCTGCTGTTCCTGGCAGATAAAGCAGGAGAAATGCACACGCGCTTATACCAAGTATAAGAATTAGAAACTTTATTTCTTTCATGATCCCTTCTCGGTTTACCAGTAAGGTCCCTCTTAGGACCTCGACAGATGGAAACTTCCCCAACAAATTGATACACTACTCCATCAAAACACGCTTATAATATAATTCAATATAACTAAAAAGTAAAGAAAAAAAATAATGGTGCACAAAAAATCTCAACAATCATTTGAAAAACACACAGGAAAAAAGGCGTTATCTTACCTTAACTATTTGATGTCAAATGAAAAACCAATAAAGCCAGGTATTCCCTGGTAGCAATGGCCGCGTCTTTGAACCGGCCCGGCAGGTAGTCATTCCATCCATAGCGCCTGTCTGGCCAGGACTTAAATCCCGCCGGAAAGGGCATAACCTCAATACCGGCCTTTTTGAAACACATTACAGAGCGCTTCATATGGTAGGCAGACGTGACCAGTATGGGACTCCTAAATCCCGATTTTAGACAAATCTCTCGTGAAAACAGGGCGTTTTCCAGGGTATTCCTGCTCTTGTATTCCATTATGATTTTATCGGCAGGAACGCCGAGATCGACGAGGAAACGCCTCACAATAGGCGCTTCCGGCTTTACCTGTTTGAAGATAGTGCCTCCTGACACAATGATCGGGATTTTCAGCTTCTCTTGAAGCCTTACCGCGGTGACGACCCTGGGGAGCATATTTTCCGATGGTGCCCCGGTGCCGGAGAGGTCTGGCGCCCCATCTGAAACTCCACCGCCCAGGAGTATGATCACGTCGCCCCGTGGGTTTGCCGGCACACTAAAACAGGATTCGAGTTTTCTCATCATGGCATTTGAGACCGGTGTTGTGGTTAGGGACCACATGAAAAGGCCAATTATGCAATTAGCAAGGCCTGCGACCCGGTTTTTTTTGATTAGGAGCCATAGGCCGGAGAGGATCAATAAGGTTATGAATATTCCAGGGGGCAGTAGAAAAGGTATCAGGGCATATTTAAGCATAAACATATCAAAACCCCACCAAAGAAATCCGGAGGATAGTTTTCAGGGCAGTTAGGCCGCAGGCTAAAGGCTGTTAGTTTTAATTTTTGATTCACAGTCAGAAGTGTCATGTTCATCAGAATACCCCAAACGCTCTGAGCTTCGTATGATTACGCATAATCTCCCCTAAATGCCTACAGCCTATCTACCTGAGCAGTTACAAATTCGTCTGTCTATCTCTTGGTAAAATATCATTTCGCAACCTCCAGGTATGCGCCTTTCATGGCGGAGACCACATGGGCGGCATAACGCTCAAGTATGCCGTGCCCGTAGTTGAGAGATGGGGCCTTCCACCTTTTCCTGCGTTTTTCCAGGAGGGACTGGACTGCTTCTGTACCCATTCGTCTATTCCCGCGGCCCACAATTGAGAGGTTTCTTTTGGGGATATCTATAAGGATGAGGTCCCCGTCCTCAACAAGGGCGATTGGACCACCCCGGGCGGCCTCCGGTGACACATGGCCGATGCAAGGGCCCCGCGTCGCACCGGAAAACCTGCCATCGGTAACGATGGCGGTCTTTTGAAGCGAGGCGCTGGTTACCAATGCCTCAGTGGTTGCAAGGATTTCAGGCATCCCGCCGCCGCAAGGTCCCTCATAGCGCAAGACAATGACGGAACCGGGCTCTATATCTTGGTCAATAATTGCAGATAAGGCATCCTCTTCCGAGTCAAAAACCCTGGCCGGTCCTACATGTTCCAACATATCTGGCTCGACTGCCGAATATTTGATGACCGCACCTTCGGGTGCAATATTTCCTTTTAAAAGGGCCACTGATCCGTAGCAAACACATTCGTCCGGGGAATGGATCACTTCTTCGAACTTCAACCCGTAGTTTCCCAGATAGCCCTCTCCCCTCCGGAAAAAACCTTTCCTTTTAATTTGTTTCAGATTGTCTCCGAGTGTTTTCCCTGTTACCGTCATTACATCCAGATCCAGCATGTCCCGAAGTAGTGTCTGGACACGGGGGACACCTCCGGCGTACCAGAACAATTCACTCAGGAATCTTCCCGAAGGTTGGATGTCGACCAAATAGGGGGTTTGTCTATGAAGACGGTCAAACCACTCTGCATCGATTGCCAGGCCAATTTCATGCGCAATGGCAGGCAGATGGAGCAGTGCATTTGTAGATCCGGATATTGCGGCATGGATCTTAATGGCATTTTCAAAGGCCGCCTCTGTCAGAATATCAGATGGCCTGATCCCTTTTTTTGCCAGGTCCATGAGCCGCCACCCCGCCCTTCGCGCGAATCGTCGGATATCGAACAGACTTGCCGGGGTCAGGGCTGCGCCCGGTAAGGTCAATCCCAGTGCCTCCGCCATGCATTGCATGGTGCTGGCCGTGCCCATAAACTGACAGGCACCGGTTCCCGGGCAGCCCGAGAGCCTGTAATCTCTGATTTGGGTGTCAAAATCCTGGCCTCGTTTTGTTCTTGTGGCTATCCCACCAGGCAGGATACTATGGGACATATTGGGACCAATGCGATTTGAACCACCGGGGACGTGAATTGCGGGGATATTCAACCGGGATATGGCCATAAGGTGGGCGGGAATGGATTTATCACAGGATGAAATAACGGCCACCCCATCCCATGGTATGACGCGGCCGTGAATTTCCACCAGATCGCATAGGGTTTCCCTGGAGGGGAGGATATAATTCATTCCCTCATGCATCTGTGCCCAGCCGTCACATATGTCTGTTCCATAGAACTTTGCTGGCTTTCCACCTTCCTGATAGATAGCGATGGATACCTCCTCGGCCAATGCGTCCAGGTGGAAACTTCCCGGGTGGCTTTCACCATAGGCGCTTTCCACCAAAATCTGTGGATTCTTGAGATCTCTTTCCGTCCACCCCGTTCCGCATTGGAGAGCATCGATTTGGATCCAATCTGCTCGTATCTTCTTGCTCTTTTGGTCCTGTGTCATGGTAACGTCTGGTGTAAAACTTGAGAGAGATTAGATCAAGAGCCCTTAAAAGACTCTTGAAGGCGATCTTACGCGATTTTATTGACCAGCGTGCCGATTGAGGTGATGTTGATGCGCATCTCATCACCGGAACGTAGCGTAAACTCAGGGTCCGGTACTATTCCTGTTCCGGTCATTAAAAAAACGCCGTTTTTAAAGGTCTGATCCCGAAATAACCATTCTACCAGCTCTTCCAGGGCGCGATTCATCTCTGAGATCCCGGTATTTCCCTTGAAGACTGTTTGTCCATCTCGTAGGATTTCAAGCGAGATCTTTTCTTTTAGGATGTCCATGTCAGGATTGGAAAGCAGGAGGGCCGGACCTATTGCACAACTGGTGTCCCAGATTTTGGCCTGGGGTAAATAGAGGAGGTTTGCGCCTTCTATATCGCGGGAACTCAAATCGTTTCCGCAGGCATAGGCGACAATTTTTTTGTTTGAGCCGACGAGGACAACCAGTTCTGGTTCGGGCACGTTCCACTTGGCGTCTGCCCTTAATCTCATGGTATCCCCGGGACCGACACATCGGTCTGGACTGGACTTAAAGAAGATCTCAGGCCGCTCTGCCAGGTAAACATGATCATATGCCCTGGCACAGAAATCACTCTCATCAATTCGTTCGCTGCGGCTGCGCTTATAGGTCACACCCGCTGCCCAGACTTCCTGTTGTCCCATGGGGCGCCCGGCCACAGGAATGCCGGGGTTGAAAACGAGGGCCTTCGCACGCCTTTGGATCTCCTCAGCAGGGTTTTCATGGCCCAGCCACTCGTCAAAATCGAAACTATCAAGGCCTGCAGACAATCCATTATTCTCAATCCACCACCCTGAATCGTTTCTAAAGAGTCTCATGACTGATCCCTGGTCGGCTTCCCGTCTACCATTCGCCAGATACCCAAGGAATTGGCCTCTTTAAGTTCATCCGGGAGTCGGGAGTCCGGGAAGCCCTGATACGAGACAGGTCGGGTGAACCGGTAAATGGAATAGGTGCCCACGGAAGTGGAACGGCCGTCTGTTGTGGCCGGATAAGGGCCTCCGTGGACCATGGCATGACATACTTCTACACCGGTCGGAAAGCCGTTGATGATGAGCCGTCCGGCCTTTTGTTCGAGGATGGCAATGAGGTCGGCATTGGCCTCAAAGTCTGAGCTTGTGCCATGTACTGTGGCAGTCAATTGCCCTTCAAGGCCTTTGGCGATATTGAGCAGTTCACGGTGTGTCTGATATGTAATCAGGTGAGTGGAAGGGCCAAAAATCTCTTTGCTAAGTTCCGGTCTTTTAAGGAAGGATTTTGCATCAGAGTGGAACACGGCTATTCCGGAGCGGTAACCGCCCGACTTTTTGTCAGTTTCTTGGTAGGCAATTGTTTTTACGTCCTGGTGCCCCATCTTTTCGGCCACGCCCTTTTTATAGGCAGCATGGATGTCACCGGTCAGCATGCACCCCGGTAGACACTGCTTCATCAATTCGGCAAAGTGACCCATAAAGTTCTCAGATGCTTTATTTTTTTCAAGAACAACGATGCCGGGGTTGGTGCAAAATTGTCCGACACCGAGGGTTACAGATGCCATAAGTCCTTCGGCTATCCTTGCCCCTTCTCCGGGCAGTGCGCCGGGTAGAATGAACACAGGATTAATGCTGCTCATTTCCGCATACACCGGTATGGGCTCAGGCCTTGACGTAGCGGCATTCCATAAAGAGAGACCTCCCGACCTGGATCCTGTGAACCCGACCGCTTTTATCTTGGAGTTTCTGACCAGAGAAATTCCTACCTCTTGGCCAGGGCCATAAAGTAATGAAAACGTCCCCTCGGGCATGCCAGATTTCCTAACGGCCTCGGTTATAGCACGGCCGATTAGTTCGGCGGTCCCCGGGTGTGCATGGTGTCCTTTCACGATCACCGTGTTGCCTCCGGCCAGCGCCGAGGCCGTGTCTCCCCCTGCGACAGAAAATGCAATAGGAAAGTTACTGGAACAAAAGACGGCGACTGGGCCCAAAGGGCGCATCATCATGCGCAGATCTGGTTTGGGCACGGGCTGACGATCGGGCATTGCATGTTCTATTCTGGCCTCCACCCAGGAACCCTCTTCGATTAACTCGGCGAAAAGACGAAGCTGGCCGGTTGTACGGCCAGACTCCAGTATGATACGTGCCTCAGGCAGGCCTGTTTCGCGGGTTGCTCGATCAACAAGATCGTCTCCGAGGTCTTCTATGTTATCGGCGATCTGACGTAGGAATGCCCCTTTTTCTTTCCCCGATTTGCGACTGTAAATATCAAAGGCGCTGGAGGATAGATCTGCGGCCTGTTTCACCTGTGCGCTAGTGGCAGCATAATATGGGGGATCAAGTTTTTCAGTTGTGTCAGGATTGATCGCGTAAAATGGTTTGCCGGCCTTGTCGCCATTCCGTAAACCGATAAGGGATGTTCCGTTCAGTTTCATGAATAATAACTCCTTTTTTTATGTCTCTAGAGGCATCTAACTCATTACGCTTATTTGTGTAATAGTCTAGGTGGAAAGGGGCCTGGGTGTCAACGGATAACATGATGTTTCATTAGGACCAAATATCCACGTCCTCTGGGTGTGGTTGTTTAGTCAATATGCCTAAGGTGGCCCGGCGTGTCGGCAGATTTGTCTCTTGTCCAGGAAAACATTGTTTCAAATTGTTGCCTGTGATAAAAGAGAATCTCTGTAAGGGTCTTTGGGTGATAACCGGTTTATCAAGCGATTGAGGTCTTATGCATCCGTTTTTATATCGAAATGAAGTTTATCATATTTACATTGCCTCTTATGGAATGATGCTCGTCATAGGTTTTATCGCTGGGTATCTCTTGATGTGTCATCTGGCTAAATTGAAAGGGCAGAGCATAGAACATGTCTATAATTTGGTCGTTTATATTTCCGCATCAGCACTTGTTGGAGCGAGACTTTTTCACGTCCTGTTCGAAGAATTCGATTTATATGCCTTGCACCCACTTAATATAATAAAGTTTTGGCAAGGTGGTTTTTCATTTTACGGTGGGTTGATCTCTGCAGGAATAGTCAGTTACCTGTATATGCGAAGGCACAGACTGCCTCCCCTGCTCTATCTTGATCTTATGGCCCCATCCCTGCTGCTGGGGCAGGTATTTGGACGAATTGGTTGTTTTTTGGCTGGATGTTGCTGGGGGAAACCCACAAATCTGCCCTGGGGGGTGGTTTTTACGAACCCTCACTGTCTGACCGGGACATTGGGAGTGCCTCTCCATCCCACACAGCTTTACCAGGCCTTTTCCAATTTGGTCGGTGCTATCTTCTTGTATCTGGCCTTCAGGGGGAAAACCTATTTCCCGGGAAAGACCTTAGCACTTTACCTTATAGCTTACCCAATAGGGCGCTTTATTGTAGAATTTTTTCGAGGGGATAGTTACAGGGGCTTTGTGATTCCAGATGTCTTGTCTATTCCACAGGCTGTCAGTATAATTCTGATTTCAATTGGCATTCCCCTATACCTTGTTTTCCGTAAGAAATCAGGAGGTCAAAATTTATAGATTTTGAAAAAATCTTAAGAATACCTTTGTTTCAAAGGGCTAACGTATTACTGCATCGAGGTTTTTTTGGTGAGCGAAAATTGGATGAAGGAAAAGGACATTGACCGCTTGTTCACCACTGGTTTTTTCTCTGAGCTTGATATCCATTTTGCCCGCCTTATGGTCAGGCTTTCAGGGCAGGAGATTCCCGAGCTTTCTCTTGCCTCAGCCCTTGTAAGCCGTGCCGTTTCAGAGGGACATGTCTGTCTGGACCTTTCTTCTATCGAGGGGAGGCCATTAGTTACCGATGATTCGAACTCACATACCTTGATTTGCCCCGAGTTGGCAGCGTGGCGCGAAAAGCTCATCTCAAGTGTTGTAGTCGGCAGCCCGGGGGAATATTGCCCACTGATATTGGATGACCGATCGCGCCTTTATCTTTACAGATACTGGGATTATGAAAATTCGCTTGCCCAAGACCTGAAGGCGCGTGCGGCCAAGGAAATAGGAGATATAGATGGGCAGTTGTTGATTGACGGGCTTTCGAGGTTATTTGAACGGTCCCCCTGTGAGGGGCCTGACTGGCAGAAGGTGGCCGCGTTTATGTCGGTCGTGAAATCTTTGTGTGTGATCTCCGGGGGACCCGGGACCGGGAAAACCACGGTAATAGCCAAGATACTGGCCTTGATCATGCAACAAAACGGGGGCAATCGGGGGCGAGTGGCCCTTGCCGCGCCTACGGGCAAGGCCGCGGCTCGTCTTGAGGAAGCTATTAAATACGCGAAGGAATCACTCCCTTTAGAGCACCGTATCAAGGAGGCCATCGTGACCCGGGCCTCCACTATTCACAGGCTGCTGGGCACAATTCCCGGCTCGCCGTACTTCCAACATAATGCAGAGGACCCACTCCCCGTTGATCTGGTAGTAGTTGACGAGGCCTCAATGGTGGACCTGGCGCTTATGTCGAAGCTGGTACAGGCCATGCCATCGCATGCTCGGCTGATACTTCTGGGAGATAAGGACCAATTGTCATCGGTGGAGGCGGGCGCCGTGCTTGGTGATATTTGCGATACGGGGAGAATTCATGGCTTTTCTAAGCGTTTCTCGGATAGATTTCAGGAAATCACCGGGGAAGCCATAACATTTACACCGGAAAAAGGTAGTTATGAACAAAAGATTGAGGATTGTTTGGTACAGCTCAATAAGAGCTACCGTTTCGGGACAGATAGCGGCATCGGCGCGGTGAGCCGGGCCGTCAACCAGGGAAACGGTGATTTGGCCCTAAATCTTCTGAAGGGAGGGGGCTACCAAGACATTAAGTGGGTCCCCCTGCCAACACGTGAGGTCCTGGCCGGTAAGCTAAGGCAAACGGTTATCAATGGTTATAGGCCGTACCTGGAGGCAGAAGATCCCATTGAGGTGTTTCATCTGTTCGAAGGGGTTCGTATTCTCTGCGCCTTGAGAAAGGGCCCTTATGGTGTGACGGCGCTGAATAACTTAGCGGAACAGGTCCTGCAGGAGGAAAGGCTGATAGACACGGAGAAGCGCTGGTACAGGGGCCGTCCGGTGCTGATTACAAGAAATGACTATACCATGGGACTCTTTAATGGTGACATTGGTGTTATATTGCCTGATCCGGCAACCGATCATGAACTTCGCGCCTTCTTTCCTGCACCGGATGGGACCTCACGCAAATTCCTGCCGATCAGGTTGCCCGAACATGAAACCGTCTATGCCATGACAGTCCATAAGAGCCAGGGATCAGAGTTTGATAAGGCCGTGCTTCTCCTTCCGGACAGGGACACGCCAGTCTTGACGAGAGAACTCATCTACACTGGTATTACGCGGGCGAGACAGGGCGTTGAAGTTTGGGGAACGGAGGGTGTGTTTGTTGAGGCTGTAAACCGGCGCACTCTGAGGGCGTCAGGGCTCCGTGACGCGCTTTGGGGTTTAGCTGTCTAGCGTAAATGATTTGATTACATCCACTAGAGATTCGAGCCTGAAAGGTTTCATGAGTGAAAAGTCAAATAAATTCCGGTGGATGTCTTCGGCAGACCCGCTGATCGCCACCATGGGCGTGTCTGATCTGTCTGAATTTCTGATATACCTGGCGACCTCATTACCGCTCATCTTGGGCATATTTATGCCCGTAATAACGAGGTCGAAGTCGTAACCATTGTTGAATATTTGTATCCCCTCCCGCCCGTCGTGGGCGCATTTCACTTTGTAACCCAGGTGTGTGAGGACCTTACGCAGGGAAAAGAGGATGCCTTCTTCATCTTCGATCACGAGTATGTTGTCCATAATACCTCCGGTCATGATGTTGTCTGACATGAGACTGGACAATATTTGTCGTTGATTATATATTGGTATATATTGTATGTCAAGAAAAAAAAACACAATATACAGTAGTAAATAATCCGCGTCCAGAGGGCCCGGCGTTGGCTTGCCCCCAGAAGGGGCTTGTTTATCCGTGTGTCTCCTGAGTGACTAAAGTGATCTAAAATGTCTAAAGTGTCTAAAGTTAAGGAATTTTATGCCAAAACTTTAGTTCACTTTAGTTCACTTCACAGTCTTGATTTCTGGTACGGCATAGCCTGATTTCTCTGCCTCCCGCATAGAGGGAGTTTTCCAATCAACAATAAAGCAGGGGCAAATTCCAGAAAAAGGGTGGAGGATGCCGAGTTTCCGAGGGAGACCCATGAAATTTATTGCTGATCTCCACATTCATTCCCATTTTTCACGGGCCACATCCAAGACGCTGGATCCCGAACATCTTTCCCTCTGGGCACAGAGAAAAGGGATTTCCGTAATTGGCACTGGCGATTTTACCCATCCCGCCTGGGTCTCAGAACTTCAAGACAAGCTTATAGAGGCAGAATACGGTCTCTACCAATTAAGACCCGAGCTGCAAAAATCTGTGGATTGTCAGGTTTATTCTTCCTGTCTCGATCCAACCCGGTTCTTGCTTTCAGGTGAGATAAGCTGCATCTACAAGAAAAACGGTAAGACCAGAAAGGTCCACCACCTGATACTCATGCCCGACATGGCGTCCGTGGTCAAACTGAATGAGAAGTTGGACCGCATAGGAAATATCCATTCTGATGGGAGGCCCATACTTGGTCTTGACTCAAGGGATTTGCTGGAGATCACCTTGGAGGCAAGTGAAAGGGCCTTCTTTATCCCTGCCCATATCTGGACCCCGTGGTTTTCCGTGTTTGGATCCAAATCCGGGTTTGATAGTCTTGAGGAGTGCTTCGAAGATCTCACGGATCATATTTTTGCCTTGGAGACCGGTTTGTCCTCTGACCCGCCCATGAACCGGCGTCTATCAGCCCTGGATAGGTATCTCCTGGTTTCTAATTCCGATGCGCATTCTCCCGCCAAATTGGGCCGAGAGGCCAATATCTTTGAGACAGACCTGGATTACGAAAAGATGATTCAGGCCATGACCGACGGCAGGGGTTTTATGGGGACGGTGGAATTCTACCCACAGGAAGGCAAATATCACTTCGACGGTCACAGAAAATGCCGGATCAGTATGGGTCCAAAAGAGACCGATGAGGTTCAAGGGGTATGCCCGGTATGTGGGCGGGGATTGACCGTTGGGGTGCTTCACCGGGTAGATGATCTGTCAGATCGCGATGCCCCCGAGCTTTCAAAGGACTTTTTTAGTCTCATTCCCTTGCCCGAGGTCCTTTCAGAACTCTTGAGCTGTGGTCCTTCAACAAAGAAGGTCACGTCATTCTACGAAAAACTCCTCTTAGAGCTGGGGCCTGAACTTCAGATCCTGATGGATGCGTCCCTTTCCGATATTGAGGCGGCGGGTGGACCTGTCCTTGCCGAGGCCATAGGCAGGATGCGCCGGAATCAAGTGATCTGCGAGGAGGGTTATGACGGCCAATACGGAAAGATCCGGTTATTTCAGAACGCTGAAATAGAATCCATTACCGGCCAGATGGCCCTGTTCAAGAAAGAAGCAACAAAGTGCCCCAGCGAGCCGGCCTCTTCTCATCGGCAGAGAAAAAGGCCAAAGAGAAGTCATGGTCCTTTGAGTTCGGATGAGGTCTCACCAGGAGACCCTATTCTTGATCCATTAAACGCCGAGCAAGAGTCGGCGGTCCTGTGCCGGGGAGGCGATCTGCTCGTCGTGGCCGGCCCCGGGACCGGAAAGACCATGACATTGACACATAGGATCGCCCATTTAATCCGGTCCGGCCAGGCTGGAGCCGGCCATGTCCTGGCCCTTACCTTCACCAGGAAGGCGGCCAAAGAGATGCAGCAAAGGATCTCCAGACTGCTTCAGGAATCAGAGAGCGGAGAGATCCGTGTATCCACATTTCATGCCTTTTGTACTGATATCCTCAGAAGGGAGGGGCACAGGGTCGCGCTGCCCTCTGATTTCAAACTCTGCTCAGAATGGGATTCACAAAGACTTGCAGGGGAGGTCCTTGCCGGATCAGGGGCAGGCAGGCCGCCTATTGGGCGTTTTTTGAAGGTCCTGCCTGTTTTCAAGAAGGCACTTGTTTTGGATTCTGGGGGCCCTCGTTTGGGACATGATCTGATCCCTTTTTGCGAGGAATATCAGAGGCGATTGAAAGATATGGGCATGCTGGACTTTGATGACCTGGAAGTGGAGACATTAAGACTCTTTCAGGATCATGCCGCTGTGTCCGAGGGCATTGGCCGGGGTTTTCCATGGATATTTGTGGACGAGTATCAGGACACCAACGCTATTCAGGTGGAAATCCTGAAAAGGCTCATTAGAGCCGGCTCAGGAAATATATGCGCCATTGGAGATCCGGATCAGGCCATATATGGGTTCAGGGGAGCGGATGTCACAAACTTTCACCGCTTTGTCCAAGATTTTCCCGGGGCAAAGAAGATTACGCTGACCAGGAATTATCGATCCACGGAATCTATACTTCAAGGATCGGCCGCCCTTATGAGGAAAGAAAGGCCTTTGAGAAGTGAATCGGGTGCGGGAGGGCCCATCTTTCTCGCTCCTTGCCGGACCGCATCTGAAGAGGCGGAGATGATTGTGGAACAGTCAGAGAGACTCATTGGAGGCATTTCATATTTCTCTCTTGACAGCGGCAGGGTTTCTTCCCATGAGGGGGAACAGTCTCTGGGGTTCGGTGATATTGGCGTGCTTTACCGTCTAAATTCGCAGGGTGATAGGGTGGAGGAGGCACTCCAGAGGGCGGGAATCCCGTATATACGCTCAGGGGAAACCCCTCTTATCTGCCTGCATCCAGTCAATATCCTCTGGCGTTTTTTCCAGACCCTTCAATACCCGGAAAGTGCTTACTATGCCAAAGTCTATGCGGACTTGACCCCTAGTGCCTCAGAGATAAAGAGACATGTAATGAATGAATTTTCTGCCGGCATGTCACTGCCAGACCTGATTGACCGGGCCATAGAGTTTCATGATTTTGACCTATCCTCTGATGATTCGGCCGGGGCCGTTGGCAGGCTAAAGCGGATTGGTGAGGATTTTAGAGGAGATATGGAGGGATTTCTGGACAGCCTTTCCCTGGAAAGGGGGATCGATCATGCCTCGCTGCGCGGTGATCGCGTGGCCCTTATGTCTCTTCACTCGGCAAAGGGTCTGGAGTGGCCGGTCGTTTTTATCATTGGATGTGAGGACAGGCTTATACCCTGTTCCATTTTCGGAGACATGGACGAGGGGGAGGAGAGGCGCCTTTTATACGTGGGCATGACACGGGCCCGGTCACGTCTTATCCTATCCCATGTAAAACGTCGCGGGCTTAATGGTCGTGTTCTTGATATGAGGCCATCGCCGTTCCTTGAGGATATACCGGGAGGTCTTTGTAAGGATTTGGACAGGCGTGGATGGAAGGCGAAGAAAAGCCCCCATGAGCAATTGAAACTGTTTTGACCGTAAGCCTTTGGGACCAAAACGGGCAGAAAATTTGTGTCATGTCAGACAAATCAAGGGGTTTTTCGGCGGGCTGATATCCTGGCCCTATAGGAGATATCCAAAGGTCCACGGGGCAAGGGGACCGGAAATTGACCGTGTCTGTGTCTGCATCAATTCAGATGACTCAGCCTCCCTTTGAAAACCTGACGGGACGTCGGCAAATGGATTTGGCGGCCTCCGACTCGCACAAGAACATACACAAATCAATATTCCAATGGATATCTCTAAGAATTCCCCTATTGAGCGAGAGGCCGTGTTGAATGCCTCGCTTTTACGGTCAGCCCGACAGTTACTTGACGATTCTATCCATAATTCGTAAAAAAATTGCGTGTTATGGCAACCTGCATCAAGTTTAAATTTGGCTGGCATCAAGAATATACTTGACAATATGATTTTTTACACGTAAATGAATTGCGTGTTATGCGAATAACTGTCAAAAGTGATCGATAATGAAGCTGAGGACTTTTTTCCGCACACACCCTGTGTTTACCGTCGAGGACTTTGCCGGCTTCCTGTCCTCCGATGGAACCCATAACGTAAGAACCCAGGAATCTCTCCTTGCCTACCATGTGAAAGCGGGTAATATTGTCCGGGTCCGCCGTGGGCTCTATGCATCTGTTCCCCCCGGGGCATCGCCGGAAAATTTTTCTATAGACCCATTTCTCCTTGCCGGCCGCATATCGAAAGACGCTGTTCTGGCCTATCATACGGCGCTGGAGGCTCATGGAAAGGCCTATTCGGTGTACGAACACTTCACTTATCTCGTCAGCAAATCTATGCCCCTCATCACCTTTCGCGCTCATTCATTCAAAGGGGTGAGATTTCCGCAGGCCCTTGTGCGAAAGAAAGCGGAATCTTATGACGTGATGAAAGTCGATCGTTCGGGAATGACGATATGCATCACCGGACTTGAACGGACCTTTGTAGATGTTCTGAACCGTCCCGATTTGTCGGGGAGCTGGGAAGAAATATGGCGGTCTCTAGAGACCGTTGAGTATTTTAATCTGGATAAGGTCGTGGAATATGCATTGCTTTTGGAAAACGCCACTACCGCCGCGAAGGTGGGGTTTTTCCTGGAACAGCATCGGGAATCCCTGATGGTTGAAGAGGCGTATTTAAAAAGATTCCAAGATCTTCGACCACGCCGACCCCACTACATGGAGCGAAGCCGGCGGAAATCCGGCCGCTTCATCTCCACCTGGAACCTGGTTGTTCCTGAAGAAATCACCCAGCGGTCATGGGAGGAATCGTGGTGAGAATATCCTCTGAAACGCTTATCGCCCAGGCGGAGGCTACCGGTTTCCGAACGGATATTCTGGAAAAAGTCGGCTATCTGATACATCTGCTTGAAGCCATGCGCAGTCATCCTTTCCTGAAAGGAAGGCTGGCCTTGAAGGGCGGTACGGCCCTGAACCTTTTTATCCTGGATGTCCCCCGCCTTTCGATCGACATCGATCTGAATTATGTGGGGGCATCTGATCGAGAGGTAATGCTTTCGGAGCGCCCCAAGGTCGAGGCGGCGTTGCAGGCCGTATTCTCCCGTGAAGGGTTTACGATCAGGCGCATGCCAGGAGAGCATGCCGGTGGAAAATGGCAGCTTCGCTATCAGGGTGCGAGTGGGCAGGCAGGCGTCCTTGAAGTTGATGTCAACTTTATGTTCCGTGTCCCTTTGTGGCCGCTGAAGGTGATGGCCTCACGGCCTGTCGGTGTCTGGCAGGCAACCGATATTCAGGTGCTGGATATCCATGAACTTGCGGCGGGAAAACTTGCGGCGCTTCTTTCGCGAAAACAGGCAAGGGATCTTTTCGATTGCAGTCATCTTTTCCGCAACGGCGCTCTTGAGCCGGAACGCCTGCGGTTGGCGTTTGTTCTCTATGGTGCGATGAACCGACGGGATTGGCGGACCGTCGCCATAGAGGAAGTGAGTTTGGATATCAAGGATTTAGAGCAAAAGCTTCTTCCGGTGCTGCGGTCAAAAGGTGCAGGCACGGGAAACGCCGCTTCTTTTTTAGGAGGACTCATCAGGGATTGTCATCATGGCCTGGAAGAGCTGCTCCCTTTCACGGAGACGGAGATGGAATTCCTGGATCGATTGCTGACGAGGGGAGAAATCAACCCCGAATTATTGACCGCTGATTCGGATCTGCAGGATCGCATCAGAAGGCATCCCCTGCTCGAATGGAAGGCGTTAAATGTTAGGGAATTTAGAAAAAATCAATAGACTGTTAAAAATATCTGTGAGTGAAAATGAATAATTCTGTAAAAACGAAACCGCAACGGCGTCTCACCCAGATGGACTACCGACAATGACGCAGACGAACCAGGCGCAAAGCAGGCCCGTCACAACCTGATAAGCATCCGCTCAGATTCCGGTCCTTCTCTCCAGATTGAACAAGGCCATGAACCGCATGACAGTGTTGTTGGATGTGCATCCGGGGAGTGTGGCATACAAGGGGAGATGTATGTCTATTTTAGGGTTTTTTATTAGAGCGGTGTTAAAAAACAGCAGCCATACGCAATTAGGGGTAACCACGAGTATGTCAGACTTATTAAAGGTTCTTGAGGTGGTTGATATTTTCACCTGATGGATGGATATCACAGGTTCGACTTTTTGGAGTGCGAGTCCTTCAAAACTTCCGTTAGTCGTTTTGGAACCAACGTCCCCTTCCACAGCCATATGCTTGTCTGCCGATCCTGCTTCAAGGTGGTGGAGTCCGACGATTGCGATCTTTCGGTCCTGGAGAAGCTTATCGCCACTAAGACGGGTTTCACAGTCGAGGGGCATCATCTCGAGTTCTTCGGGCTCTGCCCCGAGTGCTCATGAGATGTGCTCACATGTCTTGCGGAACAGGTCTGGTGTCAAGATAAGCAAAAACAGAGAGAATGGGGCAACTGTTTGATCTCTCCAGACCGTGGGATTTCATGCAGGCCCCTCAGATGCAAGAATCGCCACCGAATTTCTTCATTTGCCCCATGACATCGTATTGGGCGTTTTCACTCTTTTCAAAAAGCACTCCCTTGCCCAACATAAACACACTCACCTCGTCTCCCTTCTCAACGTCCACATTGCCCAGTCTCATGGCATCATAGACGTCAACCGAGAAATAGATTTTCATGAAATAGATTTTCGTTGACAGATCGAATTAAATATGCAACGATCTATTTAAGTTTTTAACGAAATGGATTTTAGACGTGATCGATATTATTCCAACTCTTAAGGCCCTGGCCGATGAGACGCGCTTCCGGATCGTCAACCTGCTTTTGACCCATGATCTGTGCGTGGGCGCTCTTGCCAGCCATCTTAACATGTCCAAAGCGGCTGTGTCTCAACACCTCCAAAAATTGAGGAAGGCCGGTCTGGTGAGAGGGGAGAAACGGGGATATTGGACCCATTACAGCGTTGATAAAAGCGCGGTTCATCAAATGGCTGAAGAGCTATTGAAGAGGACCAACCAGACGCCTGATTTCAGGGTAGTCTGTCACCGGTCAGTCCAGGATGAAATCAACACAAATGATATGGAAGGGAGGAAATTTGCCATGTGTAAAGATTGTTGCCAACAGACGGATCGTCTGAAAGGGAAACCTGAGGAGTGCAGCCCTGAGCAGATCAAGGAGTGCCATGGGGACGAAAAGGATCATCCCTGTGTTCCCAAAGAAGAAGGAAAATGAAGAGGACTTTTCTCCATGAGTATGGATGCCTGGCCTGGGCTTCCTTGGATATGGAACGGACATAGAAATTCAGAATGTTGGGGAGATTAACCAATAATGAATGATGCCTCAGCTAACGCAATCGCCGTGGATGGATTGGCCAAGCGATTCGAAGAAGTTCAGGCGGTTGCGGATGCAAGCTTCGAGGTGCTCCAGGGCGAGCTTTTCGGGTTCCTAGGCCCGAACGGCGCGGGCAAGACCACCACCATCAACATGCTCACCGGCCTGGCCAGGCCGGATGCAGGTACGATCCGGATAGCGGGCATCGACTGTACAGGAAATCCCAAGGCGGCCCAGCACTTGACCGGCGTGGTTCCGGACGAGAGCAATCTTTATCCCGAGCTGACAGGATTTGACAACCTGTCCTTCTGTGCGGCGCTGTATGGAATAAAAAAAACAGAGCGTGAAGTCCAGGCGCTGGAACTCTTGGAGACGTTCGGCCTTTCCGATGCAGCGGACCGGAAGTTTGCCGGGTATTCCAAGGGAATGAAGCGCAAACTCACCATCGCCGCCGGGATTATTCACAATCCCCCCATATTGTTTCTTGATGAACCGACGACCGGTATCGACGTGGCCAGTGCCCGGCAAATCCGTCAGCTCATCGCCGGCTTGCATCGGTCCGGAACAACTATCTTTCTGACCACCCATTACATCGAGGAAGCCGAGAGGCTTTGCGGCCGGATCGCCTTCATCGTGCAAGGTAGAATTGTTCGGATCGATACGGTGGCCAACCTCATCCAGCCCATCCAGGAAAAGCATGTGATGCAACTTGCCGTGTCGAACGCGGACCCCCCTCTGCACGATAAGCTCGCCAAAGCATTTCCATATCTATCCTTCAAGGGCCTGGCCCAGGGGCTGATTCGGGTCGAGGCCGGCGAACCCGTTCATGTCGGGCCCCTGGTGCGTTTTCTGGAAGATCAGGGGGTCGAGGTCAATGAGGCCCGGCGTATGCAACCGTCCCTGGAGGATGTCTTCGTGCAGATCACGGGCATCGAAGCGGACGCGATGCGCAAAGAAAAAGAAAATAAAGGAGGTGGCGGCCCATGAAATGGTGGATTGCTTTCTGGAACATCCTTGTCAAGGATATGCGGGCCTATTACCTCAAACCGCCCAATATCAGTTGGGGCCTGATCTTCCCCCTTGCCTGGACAGGGATGTTCTTTATCAAGTCGGGCAGTGGTTTGGAGAGCGTCCTTTCCATTCTTCCGGGGGTGGTGGTCGTTTCCATCCTTTTCGGAACCACCTCCATGCTGTCAGTAACCGTAACCTTTGAGAAAAAAGGGCGGTCCTTCGACAGGCTGTTGCTGGCCCCCATACCCCTGGTACTCCTGATGTTGGCCAAGACATCGGGGGCGATCCTCTTCGGTGCGGCCAACGCCTTCATCCCCATCATCCTTGCGGCCTTTCTGACCAACCTTTCTCAAGCCGCTTGGTGTGCCGTCATCCCGGCCATTTTTCTCCTCGCGGTGACCTCCACCTTCCTGGGGCTGTTTATCGCAGTTTCCGTCAGCGAAGTTTTCGAAGCCCAGACCTTTTCCAACTTTTTCCGCTTCCCCATGATATTTCTGTGCGGGTTATTCTTCCCGATTGAACGTTTGCCTGTTTTTCTCCGGCCTCTTTCCTACGTGCTTCCGCCGACCTACGGCGCCGACATTCTCCACGGCGCCTTCAGCAGTGGAAATGCGATGCCCATGCTGATTGATTTCGCACTGCTGATTGTTTTCTCCATAGGGCTCTTCCTTATCAGCCAGCGAAATATTCAGAGGCGTTGGATCATATGAAATGAAGACAGTACCTGGTGGAATATCTTCAAGAATGAAGTGGGTCCATCTTGAGCGGTTTTTCAGTTTTTCTCGTTGATAAAATCCAGATTTTCTTCTGTAAAGGCCTGGTCCTTTACATTTCAAGGACTTCATGTAAAGAAAACCCGCTCAACTTTACATAAAACACCTGGAATGTAAAGTTAGCCCCGCTTGTTTACATCAATCACTCCAGAAACAGCGCGAAATATCGTCCAAAGACATAACCCTGGTTTCTTCCTACCTTTTCCCATTTTTTGAGGATGTTCAGTTCCTCAAAATTCCGGATCAGAGAGCTGGCCGTCTGGTGGGTCATATTTAGCATCTGTGAAACTTCATTGGGTGTGACAAAAGGCCTCCGGTACAAATGATTGAGCAACAGGCTTGCATTTTCGGCCTTTTTACCAAGAGACAGAATCATCTGTTCCACCTCTCTTCGAAGCGATAGGATAGCCTCGAACGTCTCTTTCCCCTTGATTGCCGTATCCCTCAATGCGGTCATTAGGAACCTTACCCACTGTCCCATGTCATCGGCTTCACGAACACGACTCAGGGCGTCATAGTAGGCGGTCTTGTGCTTTTCGATATGGGCGGACACATAGAGCGTCGGCTTCTTGAGCAACCCTTTGCTCACCAGGTAAAGGGTAATCACTAATCTGCCGATGCGTCCATTGCCGTCCAGGAACGGATGGATGGTTTCAAACTGATAATGCGAAATGGCAACCCGGATCAAGTGGGGGACTTGTATCGTGTCATTGTGCAGGAATTTTTCCAGATCGCTCATCAATTCCGGCACTTCCGTATGTTCAGGCGGTACATAAGCGGCATCAGATGGCCCGCTGCCGCCGATCCAATTCTGGCTCTTGCGGAATTCCCCGGGCCGCTTCCCTTCTCCCCGCACCCCTTCAAGGAGGATTTCATGGGTATTTCTTAAAAGCCGGTTGGACAGCGGCAACCTTTCCAATTCCTCGATCGCCTGATTCATCCCCTTGATGTAATTCTGAACCTCCTGCCAATCATCCCTCCGTTCAGGGGCCACCATCTCCTTTGGCTTCAAGGCCTCATCGATTTCCGTCCGCGTTCCTTCAATCCGGCTGGATGTGCTTGCCTCCTTCACGACGTGCATCTGAATAAAGAGGTCCACATCAGGGACGAT
>Ga0307425_1000028_pt1 | contig 69558 bp, 62 predicted proteins | sample SalMarWE160330MG_FD_202152 | JGI IMG/M metagenome (GOLD analysis project Ga0307425, IMG submission 202152) | Salt marsh sediment microbial communities from the Plum Island Ecosystem LTER, Massachusetts, United States - WE1603-30 | ecosystem: Environmental > Aquatic > Marine > Intertidal zone >... | reverse complement strand
CCTATCAAAATCTCTTTGTTCATAATGGATCAATCCTCCTATGGTCCGGATACATCAGGTCAACATTTTAGGATCGTGAAATATCCGGTTCGGTTAAAGTTAATTTTTCGAGGATTGATTTTATTGGTGTGAAATTGTGTCTAAAATCGTGCCTATTTTTTTGTGATTAGTAGTGATTTCGAATGATATGTGATGACATCATGGTCGAAAGGGTAGGTGGCCAAAAAGCGTTTTATTTTATCATTTTATATCATTATTTATCACATATAAACACTTGAAAACATAGAAAATAAGTGGGTTCGACTCCCGCCGCCTCCACCAGACTTCGCTAAAGCTTCGTCTGGTAAACCACGCTAAAGCTTCGTCTGGTAAACCATGCTAAAGCTTCGTCTGCGCGCCGTAGCTTTATGCGAAGGCGGGCACGCGAACAATTAAAAAAGCGAAGTCTGCGCGCCGTAGCTTTATGCGAAGGCGGGCACGCGAACAATTAAAAAAGCGAAGTCTGCGCGCCGTAGCTTTATGCGAAGGCGGGCCACACGTATTTTAGGCCTCAATTAAAAAGTATGCTTAATGCATTGACTGACAAAGCCTTCTATTTAACATTATTACAAGATTACCCTTTTTTTTTCAATTTAGTCTGTGAAATACGTATACCTTCTACAGAGCATCCAACATCCGAATCAGCGATACATCGGCGTCACTTCAGATGTTCCTGACCGTCTGAAAGCCCATAACGAAGGGCGATCACCTCATACATCTAAGTTTAAACCATGGAGACTCATAACATATATTGGGTTTTCAAATGAATCAAGGGCAATTGAATTCGAGAAATATCTTAAATCAGGATCTGGTAGGGCTTTTGCGAATAAAAGATTTTGGGAATAAAGAGAGACTTCTCCCAAAATGTATCTTGCTTAATATATCGGCAGATTAATGAAACAATCCAAACACACTACCAAATTTAAACCTTGGGAGTTGGTTGCTTACACAGCACTCAAAGAGTAATCAAAAGCCCTTTCGTTCGAAAAATATTTAAAATCTCATTCCGGAATAGCATTTGCTCGTAAACGGTTGTGGTAATTTTGTTTATTGACGTGCTATCCATATCATCACCGATTCCCTTAACAATCCTTCAAGAGCAGTAGCCGGGCCTTCACTAAAAAACACTTCTGACGCCATCAATCTTGCCGATCCAATAAAGAGCCTTCATTCTTTACGACATCTGGTGACCGATCATCTCTATAAAGACATGGTGATGGAATCCATGATTGAAGAGCTGACGGGTAGGGCAGGGCATACCGAAACGAGAAAGAGGTATGCTAAGGGATATAGGGTGAAGACGTTGTATGAGGAAGTGGTCTTGAAGTTGGATTATGAGTTAGATTTGAGTGGGCTGGAAGTTAGATCTTGATATCTTAATGACAATAGGGAAACAACTGACTCTTAATCAGTATGTTATTGGTTCGATTCCAATACGGCCCACCACATAGAAATAATTAATAAATTAGTTCACTTTTAAGTGGGCTTTTTTATTGCTTGGCTGACAGGGGGTGTTAAAATTGGTGTTAAAATTGAGTGGTAAAAGTGAGTTCACATTAAGATAAATTTAGTAAGAAATACAAAATAGAAACAGGAAGAGCGATTATAATCAGAACGCCTAAGCATCCTTTTTTCTGCTCTATGCTGATCCGCATTTTAGCAAGCTCATCATGGAACTCATCTTGTGTATGCTTTATCTTATCTATGAGAAATGAAGCTTGCCACTTCCCTAAATCATCAGGAAGCTCTATACCCTTTGAGAGATGGCGAATGTAATTAATTTGCTTTTCTGTAGCTGGCTCTTCGTTTGGTTTTTTTTCTGGGAAAGTGATATCTACGGATTTCTTTTGACTTTCAACCCATTCTCGTTCTTTTTCGGAAATAGCCATGATGGTCACCCTCCTTTATGTAAATTCCATATTATAAATTATGATAATCAAGTCAAGTAGATTTCAACTTTTAGCTTCGCTCTGTCGATCCGGCTGACGCATGGCTGACAGGGATGTTAAAATAAGACTCCGTACAACCTAATCTATAGCACCTATTATTCCAGACATAGGGCTTACTATGCCTGAAACATTTTAAGTCGAGTTGAGCCATCTACAGTGGACTTAAAAGCTCCTAATGTGGTCTGGATGTTAAAATGAGGGTTTCGGAAAGAGCGGGCTTAGAGTTAGGGAATGGATATAAAAGGCAGAGCCATTGCTTGAGCGAAACATCAATTGGCAGTACAATTTTTAGAGTTTGATATCACAACTTAATTAACCAACTTCAGATTTCCAGAGATATTGAGATAATCACACGAATTTCAGACTTCTCAAAACTTATGTTTTCTTGCCAATCTCTAAAGCATTCACAACAAAAATTGATATACAGATATCGTATTTTTCTCGTGTCAGGTTAAGTAAACCCTATTTTTGACCGATATTAAATTATCTTGCTTTAACTAGAATTTAAATAGGAAAATGGATTTCTGATATTAATCTAGAATAAATAGGAAAATAATTTGACTAAAAATAATGGCAGCTACAAGTTATTAGAACGGATCAAGAAAGATTATACAGCCAATGTACTGTTATCTCAGACAGTATCAAAGCATTTACTCAATGCAATGGGCGATATTGAAAATCTATTAAAAGAGCTGTTCACTGAGACGAAAAACGAAGATCCTTCTTCTGTATCTGTTGAATTGAAAAAAATTAAGTGGCAAGATCTTGCCATCAAAGTATTTCAAGAATATTCAAAGATTGACTTGTATTGAATTAAGGAATTTGCTTGTTAATTCAGATCGGTCCATCCATCTCTATTAACAATCTTCTTATTCTCCATAATCCTTTTGGCCACATCTTTCTCGGTATCTCTACTCTTTCCCTCTTTCCGGATTGCCACAAGCTTTAAGATATATATCAGCGGGCTTTATCCGAAATGAAATGTTGCGATTTCTTGCCAATATCTCTAATTCTTTAATATTTCAGGTATCATACAGTGTGTTCTATAAGTCAAGGGGAAATCTTGAGAGAGGGCTTTCGGAAATTGTCCTAAACTAATGGAAGGTTATCTTAGGAGAGGGGGCTTAAATTTCCTTCAATTTTCTTATAAAATTATTCCTCTATTTTTTGTCACAATTTTAACACAAAAACAGTGTCACAAGCGCATAACTTTTGTACAAAACAACTGAATGTCAGCGTGCCACAGATTCTACCCAAATTGTCTTGAAGGCTTATTGGGGTTAACTTGGTAACAATCATGACACTTCACTAAATACTCGTCGGATGAACACTTAAATAAAGCGCCACCTTGTAATCCAAATCCTCCTGACGTAGGTGTTATATTAATTATTGTCTCGCATCCGCATTCTGAACATTTATCTTTTAATACGATTGTCGATTTCTCAGGTTTAGTTTCAAATATTTTTCTTAATATTTCCATCAGTTCTTGGTTTACCATCTTTAAGACACCTCCTTTTTTTGCGCAAATTCTAAATTTCGGTTTGTTTGGAGCGTTTCGGGCAGAATGAAATTTTTTTTGCCATTTTTGGATCTGTTTAACTATATTGCCAGAATCGTGCCAATATAAATTTTTCTTGAAATCAGGTTGAGTTGGGATATTATGTTATTTACATTCAATAAGTTGAATGATATAGTTTCTGTAATTTGTATATTAACGTGATAACTTTCATGCCCATAAAAGGCAATTATGGCAAATATGGCAAATATGGCAAATTGGCGCTTTACTATATTGGCCATAATAGTTTATTTTAGGTTTCTTTAGATGAATACCTTGGAAACACGCATAGGCGCATTACTAAAACTTTTTGAACAAAAGGAATTGTCCGAAGAATTCGACCACAAGTTCTGCCAGGGGCTGACAGAAGTCTTCAACGCCGAACAGGCCTCCATTATTGAGTATAATCCAACCAGCCAAACTCTATGTTTTCGATATTCGCTGGACATGTCTGAAAAAGATATGGCCGAGCTTCAATTCCGCCTTGGGGAGGGGATCTGCGGGATCGTTGCCATCACAGGAAAGACCATTGCCGTTAGTGACGTTTCTCGATCTCCCCAACATTCTTCTGTAGTAGATCTTCACATTGGAAAACAGACCCGTTCGCTTCTTGCTGCCCCTGCTATATATAAGGGGAAATGTCTGGCTGTCATCGAAATTCTCAATAAACGCGGCAGGCCTTTTGATGACACCGATAAGGCTTGGGCGCGAACCTTTGCCGCGCTTTACGCTACGAATCTTCATACTAATAGAGAGGAAGGTATAGAACAGCGCGCGTTTCCCGAATATGTCACAAGTATTGAAGGACCGACGCTAATCTGTGCCAGCTGTTCAATGGAGCGCGTCCTGCGCCTTGTTATCAAGGCTGCGCCAACAGAATTACCGGTTCTCATCATCGGTGAGACCGGAACAGGCAAGGAACTTGTTGCCCGCAGGCTGCATAGTGCCAGTAGCAGGAGCAAGAAACCCCTTATCACAATTAATTGTGCAGCACTTGCAGAGACGATTTTGGATAGTGAATTGTTCGGCCACGTTAAAGGGGCGTTCACGGGTGCCCACCAAGACCGTTCGGGGCGGATTGAAGAAGCTGACGGCGGTACAATCTTCCTTGATGAAGTTGCCGATATGAGCTCGGTGTGCCAAGCTAAGCTATTGCGAGCTTTAGATTATGGCGAAATAACACCGGTGGGAAGCAATGAAATACGTAAGGTCGATGTCCGATTGATTGCCGCAACCAACCGCGAACTGGAGGAATGGGTTAATAAGGGGAAGTTTCGGGCTGATCTCTATTTTCGGCTGCGGGGTATTCAGATCGATTTACCTCCCCTCAGAGAGCGTGAAGGTGAAGTCGAGTTGTTTGCCGATTATTTTCTGAAACGGATCAATGAAAAAAAATTCTTCCGGATAAAAGGATTTTCCTTGGAAGCGCTGGAATTGATGAAAGCCTACAATTGGCCTGGTAATGTCCGGGAACTCCAGCGGGCGGTCGAAAATGCAGCGACCTTCGCAGAGGAGAATTTGATCCAAATTGAGGATTTGCCAGCCTCCATTCAGAAGGGAAGACCATTGGCCATGTCTTCCGGTCGGGACATTCCTGAAAGGGTTGTTGTCAATCATGACGATACTAAAAGCCGGGAGTGGTCAAAGATTCTCGAGGTGTTAGCAGCCACTGCCTATCCAGGAACCGGGCGTTGGAACATTGCTCGTGCCGCCCGAAAACTTGGTATGCCACGCAAGACTCTTGAATACAAGGTTCGAAAGGTCTATCATCTCAAAAAATAGGATATTACAAATCCTTTCAGTTTTTCAGGGCGTTCACAACAGGATTGATATATAGTATTTACCTCCTTTCCCCCTCTATTTCCGACACATACTCGATGGCATGAGCGGTTCGATATTGCCGATTGATGGATGATCTCTATGAATTGGCAATGGAAGCTGAAAGGGTGATTCCATTTACCAGAAACCAATGGTTTTTGCCGATAAGCTGCTACAATATACCTTAAGATTGTCCCTCCAGTGTGATAACCCTTTCCTGGAATGTATCAACCGATGATGTTGCTGTTGCCTGTTAAAAATTTACAGGGATGGGTCGTATCTAAAATCAGTGATTTCAACCGCGACAAGCGATACAGGCCTTGATGCATATACCCTATACTGTTACACCGTTACGTCTTATGATGCAGCAGGCAATGAGTCCGGCTTCATTTTACCCAAAATGGTAAGTCGGATGATGATCTTTTTTTCTCATCAATTTTCAGCCAAAGGGCGAGTCGGAGGCTTTCATCTCCCCGCAATAAGCGGGATCTTCGAGTTGCGCTTGTCCCGCTAACAGCGGGATTATTAAGGGCTCGCAATATTCACTATGGCTTCGCCCTTAAGTGCCTTGTTGGAGCGAAGCGTAAATCCTGCTGGCGGGGCATATGAAAGCCTCCAACTCGTGCAAAATTCAGGTATTAACCCGAAGTTTCTTGACAATAACTTGGTATTATAATAGGCTAAAAACGCTTTTATCAATTATAGCTATGAGTGCTTAATTCCTTAGCATATTCTTTGCGAGCTAACTTTGAATATGCGCAATGGTCAATCGTTTTATTTTACTCATCATATTGTTGCAGGCTATAATCTGGGAGTTTTAATGGATTTGAATAAGAAAAATACGAGCCGTATAAAAACAAGCCATCTTCTTATTTGCGTGGTAATCTGGTGGTTGGTTTTAGCCATAGGGTATATGATTATTTCGTATAAGATCAATAAGTTTAAAAAAGATATCACTCGAACCGGAGTGGCATTTCTTCAGGAAGTTACGGATAAGATGAGTTTGTCGCTTCTTGAGTATGATCTTACGTCCTTAAAAAAGATACTACAAGATGTGGAAAAAAAACCTGGTGTTTTATATGCTTCCATAATTGATCACAAAAATAAAATTGTCGCCTATACTAATCCCGGCCAGTTAATACCGAATAAGAGTAAAAGTGTGTCCAGGTCAAATCATGTATTTTTTTGGGAAGGATCTTCCGTTGGTCATAGTAGAGTTATAAATTTTTCCACCGATTTAACTTATGCTGGAACCAAAATTGGCGAGATTTTTCTGACCTTTTCCGCTGTCTATATAAATAGAATGAAATATGGGTTTATTTTTGCCGCGATTTCTAGCTTTATCATATTGGTGCTTGTGCTGACTGGCCTTTACTTTAAAGGCTTCAGGCCTATCACAGATGCATTGAAAGCCCGATATAGTAAAAAATCATTACCCCTGGGATTTTTTGAAGGCTCAAACATTGCCTGTCCCTTATGCGGAGAAAAGCAAACGTTCTCGCGAGAACGTTTCACCGATATTAATTTGGATAGATTCTTGATTATTCAGTCAGCACAGAATGTATCCTCTCCGGATCGATTCCGATCTGAGAGAGGTATTTCTTTGTCAGAAATTTCAAATCGTGAAGATCTGGTATGGCTGAAACGTCAGATGGTCCTTCGATGCATTGAGATCATTAAAAAACTGTCTGTTGAGTAACGATTGTCATCATAAACACGGTTTTCTGCAATGGCTGGGAGAAAATAATGGGTGTTAGTGAAAAAGTAGCAACAACTATGGTATGGATGGTTCGATTTACAACAGATAAAATGTCTAACATATCCAACAAATTGTTAAGTATTAAGTTCGTTAAACAAAGTGATAAGTTCTTTAAACAGAACAAAAGGGGTATTATTGTATGTCTGATGCTCTGGATGGTCATTAATGCGATTGGCTTTTATATTTATCGACTAAATATTGCCAACCTGAAAGATGACTTTTATGAAAAAGGAATATCTGCCACCCAAAGCCTGACCGAGAAAGTCGGCCCTTTGCTGTTGGAAACAGATATATTATCTTTGAATGTTGCTATGAGAGATCTTGGCAAGAGAAAAAATATAGCTTTTGCAGCCATCCTTGACCACAAAAATAAAGTCGTTGCATACACCAATTCTGAGATGATTAACCGTCCTTTGACAGTTATACAACATTTAAGACCCATAAGGACCATTGACCATGTTTTTATTGAGGATGGTAAAGTAGGACCTGGCAACATACAGCTTATTAGTTTTTCCAAAAACGTCTCATTTTCAAAGGTAAACATCGGCAAGGTATATTACGGGATGTTTTTAACCGGACTTAACAATGCCTTCAGCAGATTCAGAACGATATTTTTGTCCGTGTTTTTTGCCAGCACAATCATTCTATCTGCGGTTATATTCCTTATGGATCGTATCTCCCGGGCAAAGGCAATAAAAATTCAAGAAGAACTCAAAGGGAAAACAAAGATCGGTCCTTATTTGCTGCGTGAAAAAATTGCACAGGGCGGTATGGCCGAGCTGTTTCTGGCGGACTACATTCGTGGAGATGGTTTTCGGCGAACAGTTGCTATTAAAAAAGTACTTCCTCACCTGACTGAAAATCAAGATTTTATTAACATGTTCATTCGTGAGGCCAGGCTTGCGGCGCTACTTCGGCATCCAAATGTTATCCAAATTATTGATTTTGGCAAGATAGAAAACGTTTATTTCATTGCAATGGAATATATCGACGGAAAGAACCTGGCCGAGGTCATTGCGCAAATAAAAGGGCCGCTCCCTGTTGATTTGTCGATTTTTCTTATGTTGAAAATAAGTACTGGTTTGCATTATTCCCATGCCAAAAAAAATCATGAAACAGGAGAGCCGTTAAATATTGTCCACCGAGATATCAGCCCCCAGAATTTAATAATTTCATATCAAGGCGAAGTGAAAATCAGCGATTTCGGTATTTCCAAAGCAAGGTCTGAACCGAGTTTTACCCAGGCTGGTGTCATTAAAGGAAAGTTGTCTTATTTGTCTCCAGAACAGGCACTGGGACAAGAAGTGGGTTGCCAAGCTGATATTTATGCTCTGGGACTTGTCTTTTATGAAATACTTTCCGGCAAGAAGGTATACCAATTTGGCGATAATATAGAGGCTATCCGAGCCATTCCGGAGAAAGAGATACCCCCTTTGGTGAGTGTGAGGCCGGATATCCCTGATGAGTTAAACAGCATTGTGATGAAATGCCTGGAAAAAGATTTAAAACTAAGGTATCAAGTTGCGCAGGACATTCATGATGATCTGATAAACTTGAAAGACAAATTGAAAATAACTTACGATGCATACCATCTTGGAAATTTCATGAAGATGAATTTTGAAGAAACACAAGTAAGCCACAAAAAAGAGTGAATGCGTGTTCAGCGCAAATTCCTGTTTATCGATAATGGTTATGGCAAAAATAAGTTACTTTGGAAAAACAGATAGTGGGCTTGTACGCTCAAATAACGAAGATACGTTTCTCATTAAGCCTGGCATGGGATTCTGCCTCGTGGCAGATGGTATGGGCGGTGCTGCCGCTGGAGAACTTGCCAGTCGGATATTTGCCGAAACCGCTTTGGAGGTTTTCTTGAAAGCACAAGGGCGATCTGAAACAGAAATTCAGGGGAAAGCCCAAACTACCATAGATAATAGTGATGATGTAACCATCATTAGATCTGAAACAGAAATTCCGAAACGAGTCCAAACGGCTTTTATCCTGGCCAATAAAAAAATTCTCGACCACGTCAATAAAACGCCCCAGCACGAGGGTATGGGTTGTACAGCAGAGTTGATTGCATTTTCTGACGATAATTTTGTCATTGGACATTTGGGAGACAGCCGCATCTATCGTATCCGAAATGGCCAATTAAAACAGCTTACCAAAGATCATTCTCTTGTACAAGACCAGATCGATCAGGGTTTGATATCACCCGAAGAAGCCCGCAGCCATTCACTACGCAATGTTATTACGCGAGCAGTTGGAATTGAAAAAAGCTTTGAGCTCGATATGTTAAGAGGGAAAACGACCTCGGGAGACCTGTTTCTACTCTGTTCAGACGGACTGACCGACATGGTCGATGATAACCTGATCCGCAAGGTTCTTTCTTCACCTATAGACTTGTCTCAAAAGACTGAAAAACTCGTTGAAATGGCCAACTCTGCCGGGGGCAGGGATAATATCACAGTGGTTCTAACCGAAATACTGTGATCAAAAAAAGAAGATCGTCCTTCCTTTACAACATGTTAATATCTATTCAGATTTTTTTTATTTCCGTCAAGGATTGTTCGAAAAGAAAAGGGTTGATCGAAAATCTGTTATACCGGTTACGGATAATAGATGTTCTTTTCATCCCATTCAACCAGGGTTCGTGATATGGCGATATCAAACATATCCCCCGGCATGGGAGTACTATTGAACATTTTCCAATTACCGTTTGGTAACTCAACCATAAGAACAGCGTGGTCACCTAACGGCATCCTGATGATTCGAAGCTTGATGCCTTTGGGGTAGCCGAGTTTTTTAAGTGTTCCATACATAAATACGGTAATGTCTTCACAGTCTCCACTAAAATCCTTGAGAAATTCCTGGTAGGTTTTCCAATAGTCATCATCGGATTCTTGCTTATATCTTGCAATCATTAAACATTTACTCATGATGTTATCAACAAGGGACTGATTCCAACCTTCCTTTTGAATTCTTTTTTGCCAGTTTTCAATTTCCCATCTGTAATCAATGCCAGGATTTTCAGGCTGAAAATACACTGGGGAACACCCGATAAAAATTAATAAAAAGAATAAAACTAATTTTTTCATAAAAGGACCTTATAGACCAAGAAGTCCTGTCGTTTATAACAGTAAGCTTCTATTATTTATCCATTAAAAAGCGGTCATGTGAGTCATGCTGTAAATTGTGTCGAGGGTTTTTTCCCAACCCTCACAACTATCTTTCTCAAACCCATATCCGCGTAAAATTAAAAACCAAATGTATCTAAAAATCGCTCCCGACAAAGTATATGCCACATAGTGGTATGTCAAGTTCGGATGGAAAATATTATAAGCCAAATTTCGCGCCGATTCATTCACTTTAGCGATGTTTGGCGACAGACACCTTTCATCGTTTGAGTTAATCCTGCTGCAAAAATCGTGCTAACCTACAGAAAGCATTTTAAATGAAATAAACTGTTTAGATCCCAAATAGTTAGCTTAAGTACACGACTTTCAGAACCCAAACATTGTGACAATATTTGTCCAAATTATTCCGGTTTCCGCCAGATATTTCGATTATTTTGGAAAAATGGTTACCCATAACTACCGAATGTTCTTTTAAGTTATCGGCATACGCGAAAAATAGTTTAGCAGTTAAATTTTGAGTGAAATTGGATCTGTAAGATGGGTAATTATTGTATGAAGTTGGTGTTTTGTGTGTAGGGTTGGATCGGGTGTATCTTTAGGCACGATGTCCAAATTAGCAGTACAGGAAATTCTCTAGTTTCTTTTGATGGGCTGGAGACATTTCTGTAAACTCTATATCCATGAAAATAAAGCTCACTTCCCCCTTTCTTTCCGATATTCTTTTCAAGGTGCCCAAACAATGGATGACCCCCATTGATTGGGGCAAGTTGATTGCCAATTGGATCTTAGAATTGATTGAAAGGTCAAGGAGGCGGTGATCCCGGGCATTGATTTGGATTCCAGAAACGGAAATTTTGCTGGAAAGAGCATGAAAGAGGCTTCCTTCAAATTCGTCAGGAATATGAGAGATAGAGGGAAAATGGAAATCTACGGGAAGTTCAATATTAAAACGCGGTTGCTTTCTTCGCTCTTTAAATCCGGCTGCCCGTTTCTTCTCCTCCAGATCCTTCAGACTTTCTTGACAGCAGTCCTCTATGATCTCTTTGAGTGCAGGCGAATGATTCATGATTTCCAGCATAGACTCTAATCTCAACTTGCATAGAAGTGTCTCTTCCAGGGCCTGAACAGTTACCATTCTTGGAAGCCCGGTTAGAAAGGAAAGCTCGCCAAAAAACTGGTTGGCGGTGAGAAATGACACTAGGATCTCTTTACCCTGGTTGTCATAAGTGATGACTTGGACTCTACCGTGCAAAATGATGTATAGTGATTTCCCATGATCATCCTGCCGGATAATGGTACTATCCTGATTGAAGAGCACGAGGTTTGCCATCTGGCTGAGTTGAGCGATGTCTTTTTCGTCTAATCTGGCAAAAAGTGACACCTTAGAGATTTTTTGAACCAATTTACGGTATTGATTCAGAAGGTTATCGCTATTCAAACAATTGGAAGTATTCGACGTGTTTAACTCCGGGGCTTGGGTCAGGTGGCTTTGTCCCAGGGATTCCTCTCCCTGAAAAAACCGAAGCGGCACACTTCCAATCAGAAGTGTATCTCCGCTGGAAAGCGTTGACTTTTTTATCCGTTCTCCATTAACAAACGTTCCATTACAGCTGCTTAAGTCTTCCAAAATAGAATCGCTATCCTCGACATAGTAAATAGCATGATGTTTAGAGACGGTGGGGTGTGACAGGCAGATGTGATTTTCCTCTCCTCGTCCGATACTCTCTCGCGCTTCCAACGGAAAGACCTTCTCCTTGAGCGGCCCTTTTTCTATAAAAAAAAAGGATTTGATCATATCCAAAAAACTTTCGGGTAATGAAACATATTACTACAAGATAGGCGATTGATAAGAATTTGCTATTTTGTTAAAAATTATAGAAAAATGAGGCATGTATGTCAAACAAAATATAGCGCCAGGATATCGTACTTTGGGCGATCCGATGTTTTTGGCAGGTTTTATGGCAAATTCGATTAAGTCGCACACTGTGATGAGCATGCCGGGATATTTTCTTTTGTGATCAGTCGTGGCGGAGGGCCACAATAGGGTCAACATTTGCTGCCTGCCAGGCCGGATACAGACCGAAGAAAATGCCGACTAAAAAAGACATCAATAGAGGCAGGGCAATCCCCCAGAAGGAAACGGCCACGCTCCAGCCGGCAATCCATGAAATGAACCCCATAGAACCAAGGCCGAACATCAGTCCGATGATTCCGCCGGAAACCGTAAGAATAATGGATTCCGATAGAAAATGGACAATAATATGTCTTCTGGTTGCCCCCACAGCGCGCCGGATGCCTATCTCCCGGGTCCGCTCCGAAACCGTTGCCAGCATGATATTCATAATGCCTATGCCACCCACCAAAAGGGATATGCCGGCTATGGCGCCAAGCACGAGGTTAAACGTACGTTGTGTTCGCTCTGCCTGCTTCAGCAATTCAAGCGGGACTAAAACCTGGTAGTCCTGGGCATAATTATGAGATACTTCCATTATCCGTTTGACCAGCTCTGCTGCGACCATAACATCTTCGGTACGACCCACCTGGACGACGATTTCCGAGAGCTGATGAGCGGTTTTAAGTTTTTTGTTCAGTCTATTGCCTCTTCTTTTCAGAGTGTCAGCGGTTTCCAAGGGAACAAATACCATCTCGTTGTAGTTGCGTACTGAAACGGTCGAAGATTTCCCGGTTTGCCGTTCAATCCGGCTCAAGATCCCCACGACTTTAAACAGGTGGTCCTCGATACGAATGAAGCTTCCAGGTCTCCCCCGTCCTCCTAATAGACGGGCGACATCATTGCCCAGCACGCACACCAGGTTTTTCTGCCACCTATCTTGGGATACGATAAAGCGCCCAGCAGATATAGGTATACGTTGGAGTTCCGCATAGTTGGCGGAACAGGCGACCACCTGGGGTGATATCTCCCTGGCAAGTCCGAGAATGGACGTACTGACTTCCAGAAGGCATCCTACCCTTTCAATCGTGACACACCCCTTTTCAATCCGCTTCAGATCGGCGATATTCAGCCCCCTGGAGAGATGTTCCCGGGCTCTGGCGACCTGGTCTTCGGTCAGGGGAACAGCCTTGATGTAAATATTCCTGGTGCCCAACTGCTCTATCTGACTGACCGTTTCCTGTTTGGCACCTTCTCCCACAGAGATCATGGCGACCACGGCCATTACTCCGCAGACAACCCCAAGTACACTGAGAAACGACCGTAGTTTTTGCTGCAGCAGGCTTCGTACAGCAACTCGAAGGATTTGCGTGGTTTTATAGGGATTCACTGATAATCTGCCCGTCACTGATGGTTACACAGGAATCGGCATAGGACGCCACCTGCGGGTCATGAGTTACCAGGATGATCGTTCCCCCCTGGTTGTGAAGTCTTTTTAAAAGCAACATAATTTCCCTGCTGTTCAAGGAGTCCAGATTGCCGGTTGGCTCGTCCGCCAGAATCAGTTTCGGTTCGATCGCCAGCGCACGGGCAATGGCCACCCGCTGCATTTCACCTCCGGAAAGTTCAGCCGGCCTGTGGTTGATCCGGTTGCTCAAGCCAACCTGCTCTATTGCCGTATGCACCCGCTCACGGATTTCTTCTTGATGAATGGTGTGGTAGAGAAAAGGAAGTTCGACGTTTTCAACGACTGTCAGGTTGGAGATCAAGTTAAACGTCTGGAAAACAAAGCCGAGGTAACGGGAACGCATTCGGGACAATTGGTCATCGGACGACTTCAGTACGTCAACGCCATCCAGAAGATAGGAGCCGGTAGTTGGGCGGTCCAGACAGCCGATGATATTCAAAAGGGTTGACTTACCGGAACCTGACGCGCCCATAACCGCCAGGAACTCTCCCTTGAGCATGCGCAGGCAAACGCTGCGGAGAACCGGGATGATGGTGGTTTCTTTATGGTAGTTTTTGACAATATCAGCAGCTTCGACAATAGGAGTATTCATGGACCTTCACGTACGATTTGATCTGAGGCGGGTCGAAGCAAACTGACCACGTCTCCTTTCCGAAGGCCGGAAACAATTTCCACCAGGTCCTCGTTCTGGCGTCCGGTAACCACTTTTTTTTTCGAGAATATCTCATGGTTTTTAGCGAGATAGCAAAAGGTTTCGGAACCATCATTAAAAATTGCCTGGATCGGCAAAAAAAGAACGTTTACCGCGTTGCCGGCCTCAATGGTCACTCTGGCAGTCATTCCCGGCCGCAGGCGCTTTTCTTCTTGGGTCAGCGTAACGGTCAGTTGAAAATATTTTTCGCCGATGCCGCCCTCAAAACGTTCAGTGGCCAGCATGCCGATGGTCGTGACCTTCCCGGGAAATAAGGTGTCAGGATAAGCATCCACATGTACCGAACAGGGCTGGCCAATAGCGATCTTGTGGAGATCAATTTCACGAATCTGGGTCTTGACAATCATGGTTGAGATATCCGGCAGATACAGCAGGGGCTGATTCTGCCAAACCAGGTCACCCACCCGGGGCGTACGCTTTTGGCCGGAACGAAAGGTTTCATACAGAATGGCAATGCCGCCAAAGGGAGGACGGATTGTCGTTTTTTTGAGTTCGGCAATGGCCTGTTTAAGGGACGTTTCAGCTGTTTCCAGTTTCCCTTGGACCTCGGCAAGAGCCGAAGCCGTGCGGGCCACCTTGAATGCCGTTCCTTTTTTAATCTGCTGAATATCAGTTCCCGCCTTGTCAACTTTAGCTCGTGCTGTTTCTACCAGAGTCGGTAGCACATATTTTTTATAACTTTCATAGCGTTTACGATTGGTTTGATACGCCTCACCAAGCTCTTTAACTTTTTTGCGTGCAAGGGACAGTTCGGTCGGATTGGTAAAGCCCTGTTCCTGGAGTTTGTTAAGGTCAGAGATATACGCCTGGTACTTATCATATTCTTCCCTGGTCTTATCAAGATCATTCTTATACTGGGCCAGTTGCAGAGGACCGTCACCCTCCACCAGTTTATGGAGTTCAAGTTTTGAGACTTTCAGGTTGAATTCCGCGTTTTGGATTTCAAGTTCCCTTTGGTTTGTTTCCCATTTCAGCAGCTGCTTGGCCGACTCGACCGCGGCCTCCAGGCTGCGCACCTCCCCACTGAGTCGATGTACCTCCGTCTCAAATGGGGTCGGGTCAAGACGAACCAGAACATCGTCCTTGGTGACTACTGAGCCGTCCTCAACCAGGAAAATAATTTTTCCCTTATCTCCCCTTATACCTGATGACACCATATGCGTCCGAGCCGCATCCAGCACGCCTACCGTCTTCACGTTTATATCAAAATCTCCACTGGTCACCCGCACCAATTGGGAATCTCGAACCGCGATAGACGGCTTGGAAAAGCCGAGGAATAGTAAAAGAACAATGACCACCCCCAGCGGCACCAGAATATAAATGGCCTTTTTATGGATTTTTAGTCTGTCCATTCTCTTTTCTATATTCAATCAGTGTTCCCATGGCAGCCCGCAAACGGTATCTGCCGACGATATGCTCAATTTTGGCAGCCAGTAAATTAACCCGGGCTGTTTCCAACTCTGTTTCAGCTTCGATGACATCAAAATTATTCGCCATTCCGTTTCCAAACTTGATTTTAGCCAAAGCCAACTTACCCCTGGCCTGGTTAATTTGTTCATTCCTGATCTGCATTCGTTCTTGAGCTTTGAGCAGAGAATCGAAATTTTGACGGACCTCCCGCTTAATGCTGTCAATTCTTGTCCATCGGGTCAATTCATCCGTCTTGACCGCCAGCAAGGCCTGTTGATAGGCGGCTTTTTCGGCTGTTCGCTTCCAGTCCGTTGTGCTGGTCAAATTAATCGTCCAGAGATTCTCATTTAATCTCAATAAACGATTGAACTGATCATCCTCTCCCAAGCGGGTGTAATTGGCGACCAGGTCCAACTGGGGTAAAAGATTGTTTTTGGCAATGCGGGATGTCCGGCGGGTCTCTTCGATTTGATCGTCAATCTGTTTTAGCTCAACACGATTCTTCAGTGCCGTTGCAACCGATTTATCCAAAGTGATATCAAGGGGCAGGTAATCCAGTGGCGCCGTAACCTGTATGGACTGTTCCAGGGGGGACGCCAGAACAATCTTTAACCGGTCATTGGCGCTTCGCAATGCCTCAAGTGCCCGGGTCAGGCTGTCCTGAGTATCCTTGAGACGGATCTCTGCCCGATAGACATCAAGGGGAGAGGCCAGGCCAACTTTTTCCCTGGTCTTGGCCATCATCGCATGGTCCTTAAAACTCTTTGTCTGAGCCTGATAGAGATGCACCAAATCCTGCTGTTTCACAATATCAAATACCGCAGATACGGCTTCCAAGACGATATTGACCCTGACCAAATAATGTGACCGGTAAGCGGTGCGTAAGGAATACTCTGCCGTTCGAATGGAATTCAGGTTAATCTCCGAACCAAACCCGCGCAACAGAGGCATCGTTAAAGATATTCCGAATTCTCCACTATAGTCTCCTGTAAAATCAGAATCGTAATTTCTAACAATTTTCGGGTTAACGGCGGCAACGGGTCCTGGCACAAACTTTTTTTCAACCGTTACTCCCGCACCAATTCTACTCGCGCCTTCCGTACCAAAGGCATCGACCCCTGGAAAAAGCTTCCATTCAAAATCGGATTGAGCGGCATCCAGGGAGAATTTTCGACTGTCAACACCATATGCCGAGCTTATCAGACTCCGGTTGGCACCAAGTGCCAGGTTGATAACATCTGTCAATGTCAGGACCGATTCCAACCCGAATCCGGTTTTCTGTGGGCTCCCTGATTCTTGCCCCCAAACCTCAACACGCATGAAGCAAAGCAGAAAGAAGGCTGCCAACAAGAAAAACGGTACACCCCTCCTGACATTCCTCTTCAGACGATACACGTAATTCTCCTTCTTCTTGCACAAGAGACGTGAAAACAGTCTCCATTATCATGATCTATTAAAAATTAGTGTCCCAGAACTACCGGTGTTCCATACACCGTTCAAAGTAAAACTATCGGTAGTTCCAGTTACCGGACCTGAAAATGAGCCACCACCAGTAACCCAGACAGAAAAAGTATCAGTTGATTCATCAAAGCTCCAATTTATATTGCCTTGTATAACTGTCCCGTTAAGCGTTTCCACTGCATACCCTGTTCCACCACTACTGAACGTAAATACACCATGATATTGATCATAAGTTCTAAGTGGATCTGTTGCCTGATACGTTCCTATAAAATCACTTTGTGTGGCACCACTAACATCTTTAGAACCATTGCTACTACTACTGCTACTGCTGCTAGTACTGCTGTCGTCGCCACCACCGCCACTACCGGCGGCCACCGCTGCTCCGGCAGCTACTGCTACAACAGCTGCCGTAACCCCTATGACGCCCACGCCAGCACCACCAGCGACCGCAGAACCGGCAGCAGCAGACGAGTAACCGCTGGCCGAGAGCCCTGAAGCGGTCTGCGATGTGGTCAAGAGCAGCATCGCGGCGACTGGGGTGGCCATCAGGGCCTCTTCCGCCAGATCAAACTTGGGATCCTCATCAAGGGCTTTTTGAAACGATTCTCGGGCTTCATCGTATTTTTCTTGATCAAGATAATTCAGCCCCACAGAAAATGCGGTCAGGGCCGCCAGGCTTTTGGTATGAATCTTGCCAAACGCACCCGGCATTTTGCTGCAATCACGGCCCAGGTCATTAATGATGTCGCAGGCGATCTCCTTTTCCAGATCATAAAACTGTTTCAACGCCCCTTGGGCTTCCTGGGTGCTGATATTTTCTATTTGCTCTGCATCAACCAACGCCGATGCAATCCGCATATTATTATCCTCGATATCAGCCAGGTTGCCCGTCGTCACATGCCTGGCTTTCAGCAGTTTCCCAAGCTTAGGAGCGGTTTTCTGGTCAACCAGCCCGGAGGTTCCGAGATTCATCTCTTCTAGCAACGCCTGCAGCTTGACCCGCTCTACAACTTGCAAGTCAGGGACCTGGGACAGGTCGTGAACCAGCATGGCTGCCATTCCTTTACCCAGGGGGCCGAGATTTTCAGAACCCAGATTTTTGAACGTACTGATGGCCACGGTATTTTCATCCACCGGACCACTGAGCAAAGCAGCCTCATTGGCTAAAGCCTGCTTGGCGGATTCTTTAGCCTCTTCACGGAGGAGCAAGGTAAGGTGCTTGCGAATTTTAAAAGAATTTTCACTTTTCGGATCCATCAAGACGTATAGTTGCCACTCTGCAATGGCGTCCGCTCTCCGACCCTCTTCCATATAAATCAGTCCCAGATAGTAGGGTACGGCATAATTTGAAGGGAATACCATCTTGGCCTGTTCCAGAGTTTTTTGGGCCTGGGCACGTTCCCCCGCCTTGTACTGGGCCACACCCTGCTCCACCAGTTTCTCCTTTTCTTTTTTCGACAGTTCAACATTTTCTTCGGCCGGTGCCGTAGCGCTAAAGCCGATGGAGTTGAAAACTGGAAATCCCACCATGCAATAGACCATTACACAAACAATACCTCTGAACAACTTTTGTCTTCGTTTAATAAATCGGGTCATCATATTCTCCTTTCTCTCCATCGTTGCAAGTGAAAAATTATCAATGATGAGGATCCGGCATCCGGCCGATCCTTCTCAATTTTACATCGTTAAATCATCAGTATTACTTGCTGAACCGGTGCATAAACAGCTCGTTTGCCGCCGCTTCAGCAGCGTTTAGCCAACCCGTCAGATCTGTAGCTGAAACTGTTTTTTCGGCAGTCTTTATGATGCCGCCGGTTTCGACATCTACAAGCCTTAAATCAAGGCGCATCTGTTCTGCAAAAACCAGATACCCGCCGAACACCATGAGGCGGGCACCGACCATTCGACCCAACTGTAGCCCGGTGGCCTCATCAACCAGCATGGATGTCCCCAAATTCAGTTCATCTAATACCAAAAGCAAGCGCTGCCTTTCCACAATGTTGTAATACCCCTTGGCTTTAATGGTTCCAGCGACCTTGGCAGAGAGAAATTCGCTTAGATCCGGATGACCACCTTTCATGGGACACAGGTTTTCAAGGTCCCACACCGCAACCGAGGTTCCCTGCTCGTATTCCACCGGTCGGACGGCGCAGGCGTAAAAAATTAAACCCAAAAGGGCAAGGCTTATCATCAAAACCCTACTGGATAACATGGCCTTTTGTTTTAACAGTGAGGTCATCTATATTTTCTTTCAATTTATCGTCTCTTTTAATGGGTCTTTCCTGGTTTTTAATGGTCGCATAACAAAAATCCGGCTCAACTTTTGCCACTTCGACGCGGGCCACTATGCCAGGTTCTGAGTAAAGTTTCTTACCCTTGTATTCAATAGGCTTTTTTTCTTCAATAACATTGAAATGGGTACCCAGGACCACCCCTTGCTTTGAGCCAAGATTCAATACGATTTGTCGATCTTTAACATCAACCACATAGGCTTGTAACGGATAATTAAAAATTATCGCCGTAAGAATCTCACGATTGAGTTGGTGCAGGTGCTTTTTATAAGATATACCGGAATCAAGCTGCCGATTAATCACCTCGGGTATGGCTGAAGTTTCGGTATCAATGAATCTTAAACTGAGAAGAGAGCCGCTGGGCAGGTGATAAATAGAACCTGTACCAATCAATTTTGCCGAAAGGACTTTCCCGAGTTTTAAGGCGGTTGACGGATCTGCCAACTCGGATGATCCAATATTTAATTCTTCCAATAGACGGTCGATTAACACCCGTTCCACCACCTGAACCCTGCCGGATGCATTGAGCTGATCAGCGAGCTGAGTGGTCAACACCGTGGAAAAACCATCTCTTTCCGTAAGACCACCTTGCTCCATTAAATCAACAAATGACAGCACCATGGGTTGAGAGGTCCAGGTGTCTTCAATTTTCCTTTCTGCTTTCAGCTGACCCCTGTAACGATTTGCCAATTCTTTGACAAGCTTATCTATCCTGTTCTTTTTTGCCGTGTCCTGTTGGAGGAGTAGCATCTCCTGAGCTTTTTTAGCCAAAACAGCAACAAATGAATCGTTCGGGTCAACGGCTTGGGCCTTGCGATATTCTTCAAGGGCCTTGTCCCAATCGCCTTCTTTTTCGTAGGTTACCCCCTTATTGGAAGTCGCTTCTATATAATACGGATCAATCTCCACCGCCTGATCATAAAGGCTTCTCGATTTCTCGTATTTTCCCTTGCTTGCGTAAATCCGGCCCAGCTTATTGTAGGCAACGGCTTTTTGATACGTCTCCGCCTCATTTTTTTTGATTGCCTTTTTGTATTCCGCCTCAGCTTCTTCTTTTTTGTCAAGGCTGTAGAGGATGTCGCCTTTCACAACATGGACATAGGCGCGGTCATCGGCTTTTTGTTCAACCTCTTTCGCTATTTTGAGCGCCTTTTCGGTTTCTCCTTTTTTTGCATATACCATGGTAAGACCTTCTTTGCCTAAAATTTCTCCCTTGCCTTCTTCTTTGGATAGGTTGTGAAATGTTTGTTCGGCTTCATTCAGATCACCTTCTTTTAACGCTGCATATCCCTTGATGGTTTTAGCTTTTACATTCTTTGGATTCTTCTCTACAACCTTATCGCTGATGGCTTTGGCTATCATGGTCTGCTTTCGCTGCAATTTTCTTTCAGCAAGTCTTACCAGCATCACCTCGGTCGTCTTGCCACCGCCCTGAAAAAAATCGAGCATCTTCAACTCGGGACCAAGAATGCAGATGGTGGGGAGAATCAATCTGGCCTGATAAAGGTCACTCACTCCGGCAGTATCAAAAAGGACGGGAAACGTCGGTTGGGTCCGAGCAATAAAATTTGCCACTTTTTCCTTTGGTGAAGAGGTGATGCCCCATACCATCAAATCGTCATTTTTATATTGCTTTGAAAGATCATCAATACTCAAAAGGCCTTCCAAACTCGGCCTAGATTCAACATCGAAGAAATAGATGATGACCATGGGCTTATCTTTTATGGTGGAAAGATCGTAGGCCTTGCCCTGGAGGTCTTTCAGGGCAAAAGCTGGTACCGCCTTTCCGGCACTGAGCTGCCCGAAACATAAACCCACGCCAACAATTGTTATGGCCAATACCACAAAAACATAAGTGAATAGGCTTGATATAACTCTCATTTTTATCCCCCCGGATGTTACGAAATATTTTACCTTTCAAAATATGACATGCAAAATTCAGGTGTTAATCCATTGGTATTAATCGAACAAAAAGTGGGGTTTCACCCGCCTTGTTTAATTGAAGCTGGGCTTCCCATTCGTAATAGTCAGGCAAACTCAACCGCACTTCGTATTTCCCTAACGGAATTTTAAGGTTTAGTGGGGTTTGGCCATTAAAAGAATGATCTAAATAAACTTGAGCACCAGTTGGTGAACTGGTCACATTTAAAACCGTATATTCGGGCTGACTGACAACTTCTTCGGGCTTTGGAATACGTTGTGTTTGATCTGAATTAGACCCAGTAAAATAAAATACACCGCCCAAGATGCTTATAAGCATGATACCGATGATTAAAAAAAGTCCCCCGGGCATTCTTTCCCTGGTTTTTTCTTGGGGTAGTTCCATCAATTCTTTTGATTCAAGGCAGGTTTTAAGGGCATCATACATCGCAGCGCCGGTTTGAAAGCGTTCATCCGGATTTTTGGAAAGCGCTTTCATGATCAAATTCGAGAGAGCCTTGGGAATAGAGGGGTCGATTTGCGACGGAGCTATAGGGGTATCATGGGTAATGGCTCTGAAAATAGCGGCAATATTATTTCCCAAAAACGGCCTTCGGCCTACGGTCAACTCATAAAGGAAGACCCCGAGGGAATACAGATCAGTTCGTCTGTCAACACTTTTGCCAATCACCTGTTCAGGAGACATGTAGTTGGGCGTACCCAAAATATCACCTGCCTGTGTTTGCATCGTTGCATCGAAATCTTCGATGCGTGCGATGCCAAAATCAGTGAGTTTTACCTGGCCGTCGGCAGATAAAATAATATTGGAGGGTTTAATGTCGCGGTGAACAATTCCCTTTGAGTGGGCGTAATGTAATGTCCTTGCCACTTGCAAACCAATATCGACGTTTTGCTCAAGGCTCATTTGACCATTTCGAATCACATCATTAAAGGGTTTTCCTTCCAGATATTCCATTGCGATATAAATGGTATCATGATCTCGCCCCACATCATATACCGTGACAATATTAGGATGAGAAAGCCGGCCGATGGCTTTTGCTTCTTTCAGGAACCTAAATACAAAATCCTCACCGCCCACCCGGTCTTCTCGCAATACTTTTAAAGCGACCAGCCGGTCAATCTGGGGATCGTGTGCCTGATAAACAACGCCCATAGAACCTTTTCCCAATTCTTTTACAATCTGATATCGTCCGTAATTCATAGAGCCTAATTCTCTTCAAAAAAAGACTGAAGAGTGTTAAAGGGGATCAAAAAACCAACGGATTCTGTGCCACGGTACCTGCCTTTTATGATGGCCGCCAAATTTCCGTTGATATCAAAAACAGGACTTCCACTGCTTCCATGTTGAATGGTCATATTTACCTGCCACATTACAAGGTCCTTGACCCGTCTGGGGGGACTGTTGATACTACCGGAATAGACCATTATGCCAAGATCGATTGGGCAGCACACTGAAAAAAGTGGTTCACCCAGATCTAATAAATTTCGTCCATTGTTCAGGCGAATTGGGTTGTCCAGGTTCATGCTGACATCAACAAGGATCAAGTCACGATGAGGATCGATTTTTACCACTTTTCCTTTTATTTTGCGGCCATCATAGAGAGTGACCAAAACCTCTTCAATTTCTTTCAGGTCATGGGCAGTAGAGATAATCATTCCTTTTTTATCCACTATGAAACCTGAAAGTTGAACATACCGATCGTGGGCTTTTACATGGATGCAAACGACAGATTTCATTTTGGCCCTTATAACTGGTGGAACAGGAAGATTTAAGTGCTCTTTTTGAAATGAAGATTCCTTGACATAATCCGAAAGATAATGCCAAAGATTTTCAACCGGCTCAATAGAGGTTTGATTGTCGACCATATACAAGGCAATAATCCTTGTTGCCAGTGGGGAATGATGCCTTAAAGTGATTTGCCAGCGTTCTTTTTGATTTTCAGCATATAATTTCACCTGACCCATTTGAAAAGGTGTTCGATAAATATCAAACCCGTAATTTTTGAGCCAACTCGAAACAATATCTTCCACCTCTGCAAGGGGTATATGATACACTTTTTCAGTTTCTCTGGTTTCGGCAAGACCCCATGTGCTAATGAGAAAAACACAAAGAAACATTGCAACACTTTTTTTTGGAATGATGGGAGTCATGGAATTAAAGCAGTTTCAGCAGCAGCAAATCGTCTTAGATTTCCTATAATTTTGATATCATAATTTTTTATCCGTTTCAAAATATTTATTTTTTATGTTGTTTAATTGGTCCGTTATTTGGTTTTACCTGTTAGACGTCATCGCCCATTCTGAGTGGAGTCGTCCGAACTTTTAATATTTTGTTAATATGTGACAGCTATTGTCCATCCACGAAGTGTAATGGACCCGATTAAGTGTCCAATTCAGAAATGAGCAATTTTTGTCCTGATCAAGGCCGCACAAGGGTTTGCGGTGAGACGTACGCCTGTACGCCGCAGCCGGAAACCCGCGGAGAACGATGAGCAGGGCAAAAAGGGCCATTTATGGATGGGCATTAGCTATATTTGCGGCACATGGCAGCGAATTTATTATCTAATGCAAAAATCGTGCAAAATCAAAAGGTTCCGTTGTTTCTATGAATTTCAAGTGGTTAGCTCCATTGATTGGGAAAAATTCCATAATATTGTGGAATTAATACCATAATTTTATTACAATTTTTACATGTTAGGTAATTCGGGTAACAGTGAAAAAAGAGGCCTATAATATTTGCAATTTACAACACACAGCTTCGATGATACTATGGTAATGCTACAAGATGGGACTCATGTGGTAAAAGAGGTCGCGGACATAAAGAAAATATCATCGGAGGATTCTGGGAATGCTCAAGGTGAACAGCCAATCAACGCCATGGACCGAACGGTAATATATCATCGCAATATTATGAAAGATTGGTGCTGTTTCTCGTGATATTTTCGAGCACTTTTTTCCTTTTCGCCTTCCTTCCTGCAGTAATCATTTGCTATTACGCGCAGCGGCTGCTGTTTAAAAACAGACTGCGCAACGTGGTCCTTCTCTTTTTCAGTTACCTGTTTTACCTCTATGGCGCGGCAGACTTTCTACTGATTCTCGTGCTTTCGACCCTGGCGGACTATCTGTTCGGGTTTTTAATCGACCGGGACAATCGTCGCAAACGGTTGTGGTTGAGTTGCTCAGTCCTCCTTAACATAGGGCTTCTGGGTTACTTTAAGTACGCAAATTTTTTTATTGAACAACTGAGCGGGACTTTCCAAAACATTGGCTTTTTCCTTGCAGGATGGGAAAATGTCATCCTTCCCATAGGGATCTCTTTTTTTACTTTTCAGAAACTCAGTTATGTCATAGATGTCTACCGGGGTAAGAACCGTGCCCTTAAGAATGTCGTCGACTTCGCCCTATACGTCGCCATGTTTTCGCAGTTAATCGCAGGACCGATCATTCGGTTTAACGATATCAGGGGGCAGCTCAAGAAACGAAAGGAATCTTGGGATCTTTTCTATATGGGCGCCATGCGATTCTGCTGGGGATTGGCAAAGAAAGTTATCATTGCCAATTCCTGTGGAAAGATCGCTGACGTCATCTTTGGTCTCGATATACCGTCACTTGACACAAAGACCGCCTGGCTTGGCTCCCTTGCTTACGGCCTCCAGATCTATGTCGACTTCTCCGCATATTCTGATATGGCCCTGGGTCTGGGCCTGCTGTTTGGGTTTAAATTTTTAGAGAATTTTAACCTCCCTTATTCAGCCACAAGTGTCACGGATTTCTGGAAACGCTGGCACATATCCCTGAGCCGCTGGTTTAGGGACTACCTCTATATCTCCCTTGGGGGCAGCAGGCAGGGGCCGTTGAGAACCTACCTCAACCTAATGGCTGTTTTTATCTTGTGCGGGATCTGGCACGGGGCGAACTGGACTTTTCTTTTTTGGGGACTGTACCACGGGGTATTCTTGATGGCCGAGCGTGTCACCGGGCTCCGTTACGTAAATCCCGAGCGTTTTTCAGGTGTAAGGAGGGCCGTCACTTTATTCATTGTAATGGTAGGGTGGGTACTATTCCGCGCTGAAGACATCTCTCAGGCAATAGGATTCCTGGGCGTGATGTTTACGCCCATCGACCTGCCGATCTCATATGAATTAAGCCTGGCGTTGAATTACCGGAACATCATTTTCACGCTGGCGGCTGCAACAGTATTTTTCCTGCCTGGCGAATTTTCAGTGTCAGGGTTCCTAATGAGCCAAAAAAAACCAATCCTGGTGATCGTGGGCGTGATAACGATTCTGGTGCTGCTTCCGTACAGCGCTGCCCTCATTGCCGGAGGTTCGAACAGCCCCTTTATTTATTACCGATTTTGAGCGTGATATGAGAAAGATGCTTTCATTCATATTTGTCTTTTTTTTGCTGGCTCCGACCTTGGCTTGGATGGCCGGTCTCGAATTTGGTATCAATGTGGACCGTCTGGGGCTCAAACCGCCCCGGCTTTACCCGCAAGTTCTTTTAGATAACGAATACTACTTATCTTTCGACCAGTATTTTAACGACAGCTTTTCCATTCGGGGACCGCTGATTTATGCTAAGAACTGGCTGGACTACCACATATTTCACACGTCAGACTCCCGCGAAGTCCACGTAGGTTCCAATAAATGGCTCTATGGCCGCAAGTCCATCAAAGATTTTAGGAAAGAAGCATGCAACGACAATGCATATGTTGAACAACTGACCCTGGAACTTCATGCCCTTGAAAAGATCATCGAGGCGTCAGGACGACGGTTTTTGTTCACGATAGCTCCAAACAAGTCCACCATTTATCCCGAGTTTGTTGGTTTTGTACCCAAGGGTAAGCAATGCAACAGCAGCCTGTACGATCTGTTTCTGGATAAGATAACGGCCCATCCGCTGAACAGTTTTATAATGCTTGACGGGACATTGAGGGAAGGGAAAAAGAATCAAGCGTTGCTGTATGACAAGGACGACACCCGATGGAACAGTTTAGGCGCGATGATTGCCGCAAAACCCATCCTTAAGAAAATGTTTGACGGCCAAGGGGAGGAACTCGTCCCGGATTACAAGCCAATCGACATCATCACCACCGGAGACCTGACCGGTAAACTGATGGGACTTTCGGTTGATAGTGAGGAGATATCTATCAAACACTTCAGGAGTTTTGAGCGGCCCGGTTTGCCCTCGGCCGTGGTATACGGTGACGCCTTTATGTCGAATCTGATCCCTTACATGGTCGGCATGTTCAGCACGCTTGACATCGTCTGGACCGACCGCATACCATCAAGACAGCATCAGGAGAACTTAAAATTGTACGACGTTATTCTGATTGAGAGGGCCGAATCTGAGATAAAGACCATACACCTTGAACTCGACAAGATCTTCTCAGAGTTAGAAACAGAAGATCTGGCTTTGGACAGGCAGTGGATCGATCTCATGGAGGTGGAACCGGTTTCCCACATTTCCCTGGAGGCTCGAAAAAACGGCTTAAAGATAAAGTCAGTGGGCGCTGAATCCCTTTTCGAATTCATATCCGTGTCCGGTTCAAACGACAGGATCTTCAGAGTGCTGAAGCTATCAATTGAATCCCCAAGACCGGATGTCATGAAAATCGAGGTCATGACCGATCAGCCCTACGTTGTATACAAACCTCTCAAAACTGGACTCACGTACGTCTATTTGCCGCTCCCTTTTCAGAAATCTATCTCTCTTCGCATCAACCCGGGCAAGAATGTGGGTCTTTTTGGGCTGTTGTCGGGAGAAATAATATCCTTTTCAAGAATCCCAGATATTGAGCCCCCGGTCCGGGGAGCACCCGCCGTTGACGTGAAAAACCAGGAGGAAGATACGCTCCCCCGTGGCGGGGAAAGCGCAGATACCGTCATCCCTGATACGGTGGCGGCTTTGCCTGTTAATGTTAAGGATAATGCGGCTGAGAAAAACACTGGCAATGAGATGATGTTGATAGAGGCGGAGAAAACGGTCCCGAAAGCGCCTTCAATCGTCGTGACAGACTTTGAAGAAGGGCAAATTTTTCAGCGCAGGGGTACGAGCGGAGACATCATCGTCTCAGGCACCTATACCGGCCAGCCAGTTGCTGTGGAAGCCAGGGTGGTCAGGGACGGCACTTTCGAGGAAGTGGTGCCATGGACTGCGATCGACCCATGTCCGAAAAACGGAATATTTTTGGGGGTACTCCACGGGGTACCTCAGGGCGGGTGGTACAATATCCAAGTACACTATAGTGAAAATTATGCTGTCTCAAGCAAAGGATCGAACAAATGGGCTGTGGGAATGCTGGTCGCCTGCATTGGACAATCCAACATGAATGAATGGTTCCATACAGGTAAGGATTTCAAAGAACACTCACTGCTTCGGAAATATACTGAAAAGGGATGGTCAGAGCTTGATATGAAAGGCAATGCAGCGATTGTTTTCGGAAATAGTTTGATAGAGCGACTTGATGTACCTGTCGGGCTTCTGGATTATTCCGAAAATGGTTCAGGTTTGAGGAAAGAGGCGGATTGGGGCAGAGGGTATTGGGAAGATACCAAGGCAGGCTCAATATACAGTCGATTCCTTTCCGGAGTCTCTGCTGTGGGTGGCTCCGTGGAGTTTATCGTCTGGATGCAGGGCGAAGCGGACGCCGCACGTGGCACAGTCACTGAGGACGAGTACAGAAATTCATTAGAGAACTTTATCACTCACCAGGTGAGGGGCGACATCGGCAATGGTTCGAGCCAAAAAAATCTGCCGTTCCTTATTATCATGATGAGCAAAAGGCCTGGGGGTAAAAACGGGCCGCACCAAGCCATCCGAAACGCCCAAAAGTCCGTTGCCGCAACTATTGCCGACTGCTACTTGGCGGCAACGACCTTAGATCTTAAAAACCAAGGCAGACAGCACCTTGCTCCTATCGCGTATACAACCCTTGGGCGTAGGGTTGCCCAAACGGTTTTATTTATCCTGGATAAGGAGACGTATTACCGGGGACCGTCTGTAAAGGCCGTGACATTGGTGGACAGCCAGACTATCGACGTGACAATACAGCACAGGGGCGGAACGGATTTTACGCCGGACTCGGGAATTACCGGATGGGAGGTTCTGAATGATAAGACCCCCTTACCCCTATTGAAAATATACCGGCATGATTCAGAAACCATCAGGATCATCCTTAAGAACACGTTTGCAGGCCCGGTAAAGGTCCGTTATCTGTATGGTGCAATGCCGGATACGACCAACCCTGTTCTGGACAATTCAGCGATGGCGCTGCCTCTTGAGGAATATCAACAGGGAAAATCCCTGGATTTGAAAAGCACCCATTCTACTGGTGGTTTGTAAAGTGAGTTCGGATAAGAGGAAAAGGCGCTTTCAATAAATCGAAGCTCTAAATGGGTGTTAAGGTTATAATTTCTATTGACCGAAAATGGCTGGTTGTTTATGTATTTGTTGTATAAATTATCAGAATTCTTTAGAAGTGGTTTCAAAACCTCCTCTCAGGCCCAATTCCAGTGTTGGGCCGAGGGATTCAATACTCGAAATATTAAATATATTCCTGCGTTTGAAACCCTCGGTCCGCCTTGACCTTGAACCTGAATGAAGGTTTTGAAACCACTTCTTGTCAAAAGAATTCCTCACAGTTCTGCTGCGGAATAGTTCATTAAATGAGGCTGTTATGTTTTTTTCAATATGTTTGCACTTTTATTTGGAGACCAGCATATGACAGATTGGCAATTTAATAGAGTTAAATTTTTTCTAATCGTACTGTTTATATCCGGAGGAGGATTATTTTTATTAACTTCCTGTGCGACTTTTGACACTGCCAGGGTTTTTCAGTCAGACGAATATATTGTTTATAAGCTCCAAAAGAAAGAAACGCCCGAAACACTTGCTGAAAAATTTCTTGGAGATAGAAAAAAATCCTGGGTAATAGAAGACGCCAACGAGGATGTTTCTTTTGAAAACAATAATATTATTACTATACCCCTCAAAGAGACAAATATAGGGGGATTAACGGCTAATGGGTACCAGGTTGTTCCTATTCTATGCTATCACCGTTTTGCAAACGACTGTAAATCACCGCTTTGTATGCCTTCCCATATTTTTGAACAGCAGATGAAATACCTTGATGAGAATGGTTACAGGGTCATAAGCTTTGCACAACTTGTTAATTTTCTAGAATATCGTCAAGCCCTTCCCAAAAAGGCGGTGATCATATCCATTGATGACGGTTATAGATCAGCCTATGATATTGGCTACCCTATCATGAAGAAATATGGTTTTACTGCAACGCTATTCGTTTATACCAATTTTGTGGGTTCATGTAGAAACGCTATAACCTGGAACCAACTCGCCAGAATGAAAGCAAACGGTTTCGAAATTGGTTCACACAGCGTATCTCACAGTGACCTCACTAAACGTAAGGTAGGGGAAGATACACGAGTGTATTTGGCCAGGGTTGAAAGTGAACTCCGCGTATCCAAGGAGATCATTGACAAAAAAATAGGACAAAAAACCATTTTATTGTCATTTCCTTATGGACGTGCTAACAAAAATGTGTTAGAAATATCAGAACGTTTGGGTTATCGGGCCGCCGTGACTGTAAAAAAGGGGAGCAACCCATTTTTTTCCGATCCGCTAACTTTGAAGAGGACCCAGATATTAACAAGGGACATGAAGACTTTTGTTTCCACATTGAAAAACTTCCATAAATTATCATTAAAGTGAAATTACTATGAAAAAAAACAGACTGCTTATCTGGATTGTATTTCTATTGGTAGTTCCTGGTGGGTGTGCCACGGTGAAAGGGGTCTTAGGACTTAACGACAAAGAGCTGGTTCAGGCATATATGCAAAGTGGACAAAAGCATGAAAGTCAAGGCAATTTCGTGCAAGCCTTGAAGCAGTATAAACTGGCCCTCACCGTGGATCCCCAGAACAAGGAGGCTATAGAGAAAAGTAGCCGGCTTGAAAAAAAAATGCACGAACTGGCGGAAGAACACTATCGGGAAGGTTTGAAATTGCGCAGCAAGGGAAAGTATGAATCAGCCCGCCGTAACTTCTTAAAAACATTGGAGCTTCAGCCAGATCATTCCGGAGCGTTGAGAGCGCTTAAGCCCAGAGAAAAGTTGCCTGCAAAAAGGTTCGTTGTACACACGATCAAACCGGGCGAAAGCCTCTCAATGGTAGCTAAGATATATTATGGGGATTATAAAAAGTTTCCGATTATCGCTAAATTTAATAACATGTCCGATGCAACACAGGTAAAAGTCGGTCAGGAAATAAAAGTTCCTGAAATAGAGGGGGTGCCCTTCTTAACGAAAAAACAGGAAATTGAGACGGGTGAAAAATATATTATTCACACAATCAAACCGGGCGAAAGCCTCTCAATGGTAGCTAAGATATATTACGGGGATTATAAAAAGTTTCCGATTATCGCTGAATTTAATAACATACCTGAAAACACACAGGTAAAAGTTGGTCAGAAAATAAAAGTTCCTGAAATAGAAGGAGCGTTGTCATTAGCGAAGAAACAGGATGTTGAGACGGAAGAAGGAAAGATATCTGACTCGATCGATCTGGATCAGGGGATAAAACAAGAGCAGGAGATAAAACACGAGCAGGAGGAGATAATAGAAAAGGATGAAGGCCGGGATGAACTTGCTGAACAAGTGGAAAATTATCGAAACCTTGGCATCGAACTCTTCAAAGATAAAGAATACCAGGATGCTATTGCCGAATTCGACAAAGTGTTAAATGTAAACCCTGATGATAAAATTGCTCTTGCATACCTCTCCAACACGTATCTTCAGCAGGGCATTATTCTGTTTGAAAAAGAAGATTACCTTGAAGCCGAAAAAAATTTTGAAGCATCTTATAGATACAATAAAAACTGTCAGAAATGCCAGGACTATATCAAGAAAAGCCAAGAGGCTTATAAGAAAACACACTACGATAGTGGCCTGTCATACTTTGGGAAACAACAATTGCCCGAGGCTATTAAGGAATGGGAATTAGTTTATGCAGTTGATCCAAACTACAAAGAAGTGGAAAAAAATATTAAAAAGGCTAAAACTCTTTTGGAGAGATTGGAACAAATAAAAAAGAGTATGAAGGAACCACAGACCGAGTAATATTCATGAATACTTATGGGGGAGGTAAAGATGAGAAAGCATGATTTTATTTTACAAAAAGAAATTAGCGACAGCCTGACCCAAGAGGCTCGGGAGGCTTTTCTTATCTCCATGGAAGAAAAAAGATTTAAGGCGGATGAGAGACTTATCACAAGAGGAGAAAAAGGAGACAAGCTTTTTATCATCCAAGATGGCATATGTAATGTGATTGTTGAAAAGGATGGCCAAGCCTACCCAATTGTCTCGCTTAAGTCGGGAGATCTCGCTGGAGAGATGGCTCTCATTACAGGAGAGCCCCGGACCGCACATGTGGATGCTGAAACGGATGTGGTGGTGGCGGAAATTGGCCGTGAGAAATTTGACGCTGTCTGTGAGGAACATCCATCTTTGAGAGAAATTCTTTCGAAAATCGTTCAGGAAAATATTTTTTCTTCGATTTTCAGGGAACAAAGGGAAGTCGGAAAATATAACATACAGGATATCCTGGGAAAAGGTGGAATGAGCACCGTTTATAAGGGAGTTCACAGGTACATTAATATGCCCGTTGTCATAAAAGTGCTTCGGCACGACATGGCCATGAATCCTGATTTTTTTAATCAATTCAAAGAAGACGCTATGAAGATAGTCCAGTTGAATCACGAGAACATTGTGACGGTCTTTGATATTGCAAGTCTTTACAGAACCATTTTCATCTTTAGGGAATATATGGAAGGAGAGCCTCTACATAAAATCCTGGATAAAACGCCACAACAGCCATTAAACAGAGTCATCGAATTTTTACTGCAAATCTGTTCGGGTCTGGCCTACTCCCATGAAAAGGGCCTTATCCATCAGGGCATAAAACCAACCAATATTTTTATTTTACCAAACAACCAGGTGAAACTTATCGATTTTGGATTGGCCTTTCCCAGGGGATCAATGGATGTTTCTCTTGGTGGAAGGATTCAGTATATGTCACCCGAACAAATTGAAGGAGAGCCCCTGGATGAGAGAACCGACATCTATTCACTTGGAATCACGGCGTTCGAGATGATCACCGGCCAAAGACCTTTTCCAGACCATGATGTCGATAAATTTCTGGATCTGCATGCCACCCAAGAAATTCCGGATCCTCGATCGTTATGCCCGGATCTTCCGGAGGAACTCCGCCGGTTTATAATTCAGGCGACTCAAAAAAGTCCGGATAAAAGATACCGAAATGTTTCGGAAATTATAAGTGATCTTAAACCCCTTTCAGGAATATAGGACATTCGTACCTTAGATATATTTTTTTTGCATGTTACGGAAAAAAATATCTAAACTTATCAAGTCTGAAGTGACTAAAGCCCGCCCTGGTGCGAATCGTTCATATATTGCTCTGACTTCAGCTTCGGACGAAGGTATGTACCCTACAGAAAATTTAGCATCCTTATAGAAGTGACCTATAAATATATTACCGTCAGAAATAATTAAGATCCCTTTTCCAATCAACGTATCATTTTTCCATTGGCCTACATATACAAAACTGTCAGGGTATATATAAGCCCCTTGGCCATTGGTACAATCACCTTTTATATATCCACCCATTGCAGCAAATGCATACGCGACTGAATAACAAAGTGCTAATAATGAAAATAATAGTATTATTATTTTGATGTTATCTCTGAAGGTCATAAGATAAATAAAATATAGGAATTTAATTTGAATGCCCCAAAGGATGACGAAATGGTCGTCGTGCATCAAGATAGAAATGAACATGTATCTAAAATCCACTGGACAATACTACAATGTAGTATAACTATATAAAATGATTATAATTTTCTTGACATGTGCCCTAGTTGTTTGGCATATATTTATTTTATAGATTGCCCCTCGTGAAGTCTAAGATCCATTAAACACGGAAGGTGAAGAATTGCACAAAATTTGTAGAACTCGGGCTATCGCACTAAAGCAGCTACAAATAATGTGTTTCACTTTGCTGATCGCTTTTTGGCAAAAGACTCGAAAATTACTCGCTGGAAGATTTTGAAATCGCTTCTATAGCGAATCTAAATTTATTTTACATACGTAATACATTTCTTTCAACTCGAACAGTCTACCCAACGATGGTTTTAATTTCAATAACGCTTAATCTAAACTGTTTTTAAAATCATAGTCCCGCTTGAAATTAGATAAAATTGAATTGTCTGAAGAATCGTTGCAAGAGTTTGAAGTGAACTAGAGTTAAAAAAGGTTGTGCCCGTCGGCCCGTCATGCCGGTTTGCCTGTAATTTAATACCGGCCAACTGGCTAATCCCGCATTGCGGGACTAACCAGAGATAGACACTTTTAACTTGCAGGGTTTTCAGCAAAAAAGCCCCTTTCCCCGTAAACAGCCGGGATCTAAGACAGGGGTAAACTAAAGCCTCCGCATTGAAGGGGATTCTTTACTTAAAGTAAGATGAATTCGCAAAAAGTCTTTTGCTAAACCCTCATAGTATGAGTCCTTTAATTTTTATGGAGATAAAATTTGGAAACAGAATTTAAAGCAAAGAAAAGAACGGCCGGATTTTTTGTCATTATAGGGATTGTTGTTGCAAGTGTCACAATGTTGTGGGGAGCACACTATTTTACACATGATGAGATCAGGGTTGTTCAATCAAAATATGAGAACGGTATGGATAAAGAGGTCTGGGTATATAAAAAAAGTATATTTGGGAAGAAGAAAAAAATAAAGGAAATAACTTATTTCAGTAATGGAAGTAAAGAGCACGAGGTAAATTATAAGCACGGCAAAGTCAACGGCTGGGCCAGGATGTGGTACAAAAACGGCAAGCTGCATGTTGAAGCTACCTATAAGAACAGTAAGGTCAATGGCGTAAGAACCGCTTACCATGAAAATGGACAAGTATTTTGCCGGGCGGAATATAAACATGGAAAATTATTGCGGAAAAGAAACTGGGATGAAAAAGGGAATGAAATTTACCTTCCTCTTGATAGAGATTAGAGATCCCTTCTAAGCAACCACTGTACCAAAGCAGTTGATTTCGTCGGCAACTCAAGATCACCAAGGGCTCGACCAGTTGTTTTCAGGAAAATCTTTTCGAGAGAACCTTTTAGGAGGAAAAAGAAAATGCCAAAATCTCAAGTAGAGCAAAGTGGAGCAGTTTTAAGCGACGTACCCATAGCTAAGGTGTCGAAAAGTGAAGGAATTTTCAACGGTATCGCTATGGGTGCTCTGGCTGTATATGTTGTTTTCATCGTCGTTATAATAGGGTCTGTGGTGGTTTATACCAGCCCGAAACTTCTTTTAAAGGGCATTATTGCACCAGCAACGCTTTTTTCCATAAAATTGAGTTTGTGGACCTCTGTTCTCACAACAACACTGTCCATCTTGATGTCAATTCCAGCCGGGTATGTTTTATCCAGGTACAATTTTAGAGGTAAAGCGATAGTGGACGTCATTCTCGATTTGCCAATCACACTTCCTCCTTTGATCATCGGTATGTGCCTCCTGGTTTTTTTCAGCACCCGGCCGGGACATTTTATTCAAGACCACATAATAAAGTTCGTCTTTTCCGTACCCGGTATTGTGTTGGCCCAATTTGCCATTTCCGCTTCGTTTGCTTTATATGCCTTAAGAGAGGCCTATGACGCTGTAGACCCCAGATATGAAGACGCGGCGCGCACGCTGGGTTGCAATAAGGTGCAGGCCTTTTTTAAAGTTACCCTCCCCTTGATAAAACCGGGAATAATCAGCGGAGCTGTAATGACCTGGACAAGAGCGGTGGGTGAATTTGTGCCCATCCTTCTCCTCTGCGGAGCATCGCAGGGCAAAACAGATATTTTGCCCGTTGCAATCTTTTTGCAATTCGAACAAGGAGACATTGAAATGGCGGTATCACTGACCATAATATTTCTGGTCTTGAGTGCCATTTATCTCACTATGTTTAAGAAACTTGGCTTAAAGGCCGGCGGGCTTAAAAAAGCAGAAAAGTAGAACGCATATTTATCGTACGTAATGTAGGGGAGTATAAATCTTCGAATCTATATCGAACGTTTAACTGTGTTACAAAAAAAATAAGGGAGGATAAAATGAATACATCAAGATTTAGGGCCGGCGGGAAAATTGGTGTGGTTGTCGTAGGGATTATCGTTGTTTTTCAACTGGTTATCATGGGATGTACCGGTGAATCGAAAAAAGTGGAGCAAGAGCAGGCAAAGACTATTATGGTGGGAGCGGGTGCCGGGTTAAAACCCGCATTGGATCCGGTTGCTAAACTATTTACAGAGAAAACCGGTATAAAGGTAGACTATTCATATCTTTGTTCGGCCATGGTTCTTACCAATATGCAGCTGACAAGAACAGGAGATGTTATGGTGCCGGGTTCCCAGCACTATATGGACCTTGCCGTTGAAAAAGGAGTCATAGATCCGGACTCTGTTGCCATCGCAGGCTATATGATTCCGGTTATCGCCGTTCAAAAGGGAAACCCCCATAACATCACCTGTTTAGAAGACCTGACAAAGCCGGGATTAAAGGTTGGCGTTGGTGAAGCTGAGGCCTTGGCTGTGGGCCGATTGACGGTAAAAATGCTCAAGGAATTGGGGATATATGAAGATGTCATGAAAAATGTGGTGCTCACCGGCGGGTCGGCTTCGAAACTGATGTTGCCGCTTGCCATGAAGAATCTGGATGCGGAAATCAACTGGATGGCAACAGCACAGGCTTTTACTGAAAAAGTTGATATGATAAAAATAGATCCTAAAAAACTGAAGTACAGTGTCGCACCCATCGGCATGACTGTCTATTCAAAAAACAAGGAGGCGTCCAAGAAATATCTTGACTTTGTGGGCTCAAAGGAAGGTCATGAAATTTTCGCAAAGTTCGGATTTGCAGCCTATTTCGATCCGGAAGCAATTGAAAAGATTAGATAAGAAATTGATTGAACAGCAATTCTGCGAGTCTATATTTTAAAGTGTAATGAGCGGCCATGAATCGCTTTCCCAATATCCAAAAGGAGGTGCCTGAATGAAAGATATGGTCACTTTTAAAAATATTGAATTTACAATTGGAACGTTCTCCCTTCATAATATAAATTTTAGTATAAAGGATGGAGAATATTTCGTGATTTTAGGTCCCTCCGGAAATGGGAAGACGCAATTGCTGAAACTCCTGGCAGGACTCAATAGACCAAAGAGTGGCGAAATATGGATTGATGGGACACGGAGGGATCATCTGCCCCCTGAACAACGGGACATCGGATATGTGTTTCAGGATCAAGTGCTTTTTCCCCATATGAATGTCTTTGATAACATTGCATTTAGTTTGAAGCTGAAAAATCTGGATAAATCAGAGATAAAGGCTAAAGTCGAAAATATGGCAGAGATTCTCGGTATTTCCTATATGATGGACAGATCCCCGGTTAATTTAAGCGGCGGCGAAGGTCAGAGGGTTGCCCTGGCCCGGGCAATGGTAATGGGTCCCAAAGTTCTGATTATGGATGAACCTTACGCTGCTCTTGATAGGAATCTGCAAGAAAGACTGACTTTAGAAGCCAGGGAGCTTCACGAACAGTTAAAGCAAACAACGATTCATGTAACCCACAACCAGGAGGAGGCAATTACACTTGCGGACAGATTGTGCATATTAGAAAATGGCAGTATAAAAATGATCGACACACCCGATAAGGTATTCAGAAGTCCTACGTCTACCTTTGTAGCCAGTTTCGTCTGTACTGAAAACATATATGGGAATGCTGTTGTTGAAAGCGATGATGGCGAAGTTTTAAGGTTACTGTTTAGTGGATGTCAGGTATTCTGTAATTACCTTAAAACTGCCAATAAAATATGTGTTTCTGAGAGTGATGAGAGAGGTTTTTTCCATTGTTCACGTGAACTTAGCGGTATAACCGGTAAGGTTACATTTTGTGTAAGACCGGAATCTACTCTTTTGTATAGTTCATACCCTGAAGGGATAACAAAAAATGTTTTTAAAGGAGAAGTTGTTAAAATCTTTGACAGAGGGCTTATGTTTCAATCCAACATAAAAATTAATGACGACTTTTTGATCGTAAACTTAACGATGAGAAAAAGATTCATGGATATGAACCTCGATGTGGGAAGTGAGGTATATTTGAGTTTCGATGAAACGAACGTTCATATTATTGATGATACAATTAAAACACTTGTACCTGGACTAGGCGCAATGAAAATTTAAAATAGGCTAAAAGAGGTTATCAATGGGAGAACTGGTTCTGGAAATCAAAGACGTTTCGAATGGTATATTGAAAGCTGTGAACCTAGAAGTTGAGAAAGGAGATTTTTTTGTGATCTTGGCTCCTTCCGGTTCAGGCAAATCGACCCTGTTTGATCTTATCTGCAGGAGGAGGCCCATTGCATCGGGTCAAATACTGATTAACGGTGTTGATATATATAGTATAAGTGACTTCGATAAATGGAGGGCAGCCAACATCGGTTACATTTATGAGGAAAACAATTTGATATCTACTTTAACCGCATACGAGAACGTGGAATTGCCCATGTTGGCGGCCAAGGTCGATAAAGGAAAAAGACGTGAACGGGTATTGGGAGCATTAGAAAGTGTGGGATTAAAGGAAAAGGGAGGTTTTTATTCGAAAAAGTTAAAAATGGAAGAAAAACAAAGGGTGGCGCTGGCCAGGGCCATAGCAACTGAACCGGTCATAATCCTTGCTGATGAACCTACAGGTAAATTGAAAAAGGACCAAACCAAGAGCTTTATCGGATTAATGGGAGAGCTGAATAAAAAGACCGGAAATACCTTTGTGGTGGCCAGCCATGACAACAGCTTAAAAAGTGCAGCTTCAAAAGTCTTGGAACTGTCACCCTAAATGAGGGGGAGGAGATGGTGATATTCAAGTTAGCCTTTAATAATATAAAAAGAAATCTAAAATTCTACGTGCCGTTTTTGCTGATCTTTCTCGTCTTTGCCTTTGTATTCACCACCCTTCTGGCGTTGGCATTAGGTTCAAGTCAGATTTATAAGAAATCCGGCTCAGAAGAATTGCTGGCTGTATTTGAAAGCAACAGAGCTTGTGTTATGGCAAGCCTGGTGCCCGAAGTTTATAAATCCAAAATAGAGGGTATGCCTCATATTGAGGACATAACCGGGGAAGTTAGACATATTATCGTTTATGCGCCTAAAAAAAGTCTGACAATAGCCGGTGTGGAGCCCCATAAGTTTAGAAATTTCAAAGACATCGAGATTTCAGATGCAGAATATAAAAATTTTGAAAAAGATCCGCATGGGGTTATTATAGGGAAAAAAGTACAGAGGCTTTTCAAATGGAAAATTGGAGAATCAGTAATGTTACAGAGAATGAAGTTTAACATTCGCGGTGTCTTCAAATTACCCCTTTCCGTTTATAACGGCATGATAATATTCCATAAAGAATATATGCAAAAGCTCGTACAGAAGGAAGGATATTTTACTGCGATCACCATTAAAATTGACTCCCCTGAAAATAAAACTAAAGTTTCCAAGGCGGTTGAACAATTATTTACAGACCATCCCGCTGGTATTAGTTGCAAATCTGAAACGGAATTCTGGGGAATGACGGAGAAGCAGATGGGAGATTTCGGTAAAAATATGCGAACGTTAACCGGTTTATGCTCCCTGTTGCTATTTGCTTTGATTGCAAACGGCGCGGCATTTTGCCTTAAAAACAGGAACAATGAGATCAGAATATTAAAAATGGCGGGGTTTGCCAGGGCCAAAATATTTGCGCTGTTTTTTATCGAACCGGTTCTGGCCGTATTACTATCGGGAATAGGCGGCAGTTTGCTCGCATTTTTTATCTGGATAAAACAGCCAACCATTGGCGGGGAGCATGCCATCGTGCCTCCCGTAGCAGTTACGCCGCCGATCGTGATTGCCTCAATATTTTTAATTTTATTTTTTGCTTTAATAGCAACCATTTTAACGGCATATAAAAACTCCGACGGGATGAAGGTCAAATGAATCTAATGCTGAAATACAGTTTGAGAAACATTTTGCGCGATAAGAAAAGCGTAATTATCAATATAATATTGCTGATATCGGCAGTGGTAGCCTATATTGTATTTCCCACGGCAAGCAAGTCTGCATTCATGGCGATTAAAAAATACGGCTTCAAAGATACGGTCCTTGTTATGGAAAAGGGTAATTTGAAGCTGGCTTTTTCAAGGGTGGATGAAGAGCTTTACCAATTTGTCAAGACCGCTCCTCATATCAAGATAAAAGGTGGTGAACCGCTGGTTTCTCCCTATCTCCAGATGTCATCCGTTTTTGGCAACCAGTTTCTGATGCTAAGAGGAATAACGGATATTTTCTATAAGATAAGGGGAGACACTTTCAAGATAGTTCAAGGAAGAGGCCTAAAGGATAAATATGACATATTAGTAGGATGGCTGGTTTCAAAAAGACTGGGTAAATCATTCAAGGTGGGAGACATCCTCTCTCTTGAAAACAGAGAATGGAAGATTGTCGGAATATTTAAGGCAAAGGGGGATCCCGCCGAGTCTGGGGCACTGGTACGGATGGAAGATTTTAAAGAGGTGTCTGCCAGAGGAACCTATTCATACATCGAGATAAAGGCGGATAGCCCCCAAAACATTCCCAAGTTAAACGGGTATGTCAATATGGCTTTTGAGATGCTTCATGATGAATTCCCTGATGCCCCTGCCATCATGGCCATGCCGGAAAAACAGTATTGGGGAGAACTGGCCAAAATGTTCAAGATGGCCATTCTGGTAGGCAAGACCAAGGCGGCTGTAATTGTTGTCTGTATGCTTCTTTTTATCATGAATATCTCTCACAGTTTTCTTATGAAAAGAACTGACGAGATACGGATATTGTCCAATTGCGGTGTTTCTAAACTTGGAATATTTTCCGGCATGCTTATTGAAATTGTTATGGTATCTATCGTGGCCGGTATCATTGGAGGTGTCATTGCAAAGGCCTGTAGCGGCATGGCCGTAAACCTGCAATTGGCAACCATCATATTGAAAATAAAGCTTTCCGCAATCCCAAAGGGGATGATATTAGCAATTATCTTAGGGTGTTTTGGGGCGATACTCCCGATTATAAAGTTAAGCTTTTCACGTCATCAACGGTTAAAGGATTGATGCAATGAAAAAATATACGTTTTCATCAATGGTTGCGCTTGTTTTTATGCTTTTATATTGCTGTATTTCCTTTGCGTCAACTGTTCCGAAAGATATCGTTCTTATGATTGATAACTCCGGAAGCATGAAAAAAGGCGATCCTTTTTTTATGATCAAGGGTGCGATAACCAAGTTTGTAGAACAACTTTCCGATGATACAAAGGTTGCGGTTCTGATTTTCGATCATCGCATTAATCTGGCGGTTTCGCTGACAACCGTATCTGAAACGACAAAGGAAGACATACTGGCGAGTTTTGACAATATAGACTATAGAGGCATGCTCACTAACATTCCCGCTGCCATGGAGCGGGCGATCTATGAATTAAAGACCCAAGGGCGGAAAGAATCCCAAAAATCGATCATATTCATTACCGACGGGATCGTGGATACCGGCAATAAAACTCGTGATATAGACAAGACCAGATGGCTGAGAGAAAATCTGTCCAAAGATGCCGCCAAGCATGGGATTAAGATATTCGGCATTGCATTTACCGATTCGGCCGATTTTGAACTCATCCAGTCCCTGGCACAAAATACCAAAGGCCAGTACTTTCGAGCATTTACATCCGAAGAGATTCCGGAAGTATTTTCTCAGATTCAGCAACTCATCATGAACATGAAACCGGAATCAGTCGAACCGGCCAGTCCGCCGTTAATGGTACCTCCTCTAATATCGGAAGAGCCTCCCGAACCTGAAATAGAAAAATCACCTATATATGTCACCGAGGCGCCAGAGCCCACACCCACCCCGGTTAAGCAGAAAAAAATAAACTTGCCGATCATTATACTGATCGTCCTGGCGGCCTTTGCTGCCATAGCTGTGTTTTTCTTGTTTCGGTCCCGGCGGAAGCCGAGCATCACCCCCCCATTGCCCGAAGGTCTTGCTGGTGTAACCGATGAACTTCTTCCCGAGGCTTCACTTCGGGATGTGGGCGGGATCACCGAGCAGGGCATTTTTAAAATTAGCAAAAAGGTGACCAAGATCGGCCGTAAAGACCGAATCAATCACATTGCTATTGACAAAGAGACCATCAGCCGCCAACACGCTATCATTGAACACAAGAATTATTCTTTCTGGATTATTGACCAAGGCAGCTCAAACGGCACTTTTTTAAACGGCAATCAAATTGTCGACGAAATGCGGCTGAATCACGGCGATTTGATATCTTTTGACGTTTATGAGTTTGAGTTTGTTATGCCGGGAATGGAGTTTGATGAAACCGTAGTAGATAAAACCGTTTTTCGACGTGCCCATGACCCAAAAGAAAATCAGCCATGAATATTTGCCACAAAAAGCACAAAGTGTATTAAGGCATTCTGACAAGGCGGAAACCCACGTCATAGGTCTTTTGCCCGGGGGAGACCGCACCGCGACAGGCTGAGCGACAATGACGGGCATGGCAGTCCCATCCACCACCACGGACGGTACGGTCAATGCCCGAGGCAGGTCCCTTAGGGTCGGTTATTTGATCGGGAGGGTATTCCCCATACCAGTCCTGGCACAATTCAGAGACATTGCCATGCATATCATACAGTCCCCAAGCATTGGCCTTTTTTTGGGCAACAGAATGAATGGTTTTGGCTGAGTTGCCACAGAACCAGGCAACGTCATTCAGGTTGTCGTCATGACCGCACTCGAGCGCCGTTATTTTACCGGAGGCTAATGCTGTGGCACTTCCCGCCCGGCAAGCATACTCCCACTCGGCTTCGGTTGGGAGCCTATATTTGTTGTCTCCTTCCAACTGGTTAAGTCTCCAGATAAATTGCTGTGCATCATTCCAGGATACCTGTTCAACAGGGCAATCATCTCCGCAACCACTGAAAAAAGAAGGGTTATTCCCCATTAGAGCGCTCCACTGGCCTTGTGTCACCTCTGTGATCTGTATGTAAAACCCCTGGGTCAATGTCACCTGGTGTTGTATCTCATTATCATACCTGCCGCTTTCCTCTTTAAGGCTTCCCATCGTGAAAGTGCCCGGTGATATGTAGATGAATTTCATACCGTTAGGGCCAATAAAGGTCTTTTTGCCTGGAACTGTCTTTGCTTTGGCTTTGGTCTTGGCTTTTACTTGAGCCTTTTTCTTGGTTTCAACCTTTGTCAAAGCCTTAGCCTTGGTCGTTTTCTTAGTTTCAGCTGTAGCCAAGGCTACAGCTTCTGCTTTTCTCCTGGCCTCAATTTCTGCTTTTTTCTTAGCGTCTGCTTTTTTCTTAGCATCTGCTTTTCTTCTGTCCTCAATCTCGGCCTTTTTCTTAGCTTCAGCCTTTGCTCTGGCTTCAGTTTCGGCTTTTTTCTTAGCTTCAGCCTCTGCTCTGGCTTCAACTTCGGCAAAGGGTAGGTACCCTCCAATAAGTTCACCATCCTTATTGAACCGACCTACAAATTTGTTGCCGTCAGAAGTGATTAAGATCCCTTTCCCAATCAACTTGCCATTTTTCCATTGGCCTTGATATTTAGAACCGCTGGAGGAGGTATAAATTCCTGGTCCATTCCTCATATTGTTTTTCCATCGGCCTTGATATTTAGAATCATCAGGGTAAATATAAATCCCCTGGCCATGAAACCTATCATTTTTCCATTGGCCTTGATATTTAGAACCGCTGGGACGGGTAAACGTCCCCTGGCCATTCCTTTGACTATTTTCCCATTGTCCTACGTATACAGAACCATCAGAATAGGTAAATGTTCCCTGACCATGCAACTTGTCATTTTTCCATTGGCCTACATATACAGAACCGTCAGGGTATGTATAAGTTCCTTGGCCATTGGTGCAATCACCTTTTATGCATCCACCCATTGCAGCCAACGCATAAGCGACTGAACAAAAAAGTGTTAATAATGAAAATAAAAGTATTTTTATTTTGATGTTTTCTCTGAAGATCATAAGATATATAAAAGATAGGAAGTTAATTTGAATTTCCCGAATTATGACGAAATGGTCGTCATGTGTCAAGATAGAAATGGGTATTTACCTAAAATCCACTCGGCAATGCTACAATGTAGTATAACCATCTCAAATAGTTATATTTTTCTTGACACACACCCTGGTTTTTGGCATATATAGTAATCTTAGAGATTGCCTTTTTTGAAGTCCAAGATTCATTAAATACGGAAGATGAAAATCTACACTAAATATGTAATACATTTCCTTCAATTCGAACAGTCTACATAACTATGGTTTTAATCTTAAAAACGCTTAATCTACAACAGTTATTAAAATCCTAGCCCCGCTCAAACTTTGATAAAATTGAATATCTGTAAAAAAGTATCATAGATTTTAAGAAGATGCCCTATGAATTTAGGGGCACTAATTTTAAAAATACTGAAATACTTCACTAAGCAGCAAACTGACAGGTTATCAAACGTAAATTAATATACTAGACCCCCACGGGCAGACGCTCGTGGCCCTTCTCAACCATATTAATCAATTTTATCTTGGCATTAACCCAAGGGCTCATGCCCGTTGTACGCTTTCAATTGTTGATAGAGTCTTTTTCATTTCTAATAACTTTGATTTTAGTAATACTTAATGAACCTTTTTGGTTCCGATCTGTTTGGGATGGAATACCATGCTTAAGATTTTTAAGTTTGCCGCCAATAACGTCACCGCAAACAAAAAGAGAACGATGATCACACTTGCTGTTATTATAATCGGCCTTTGCTCCATTAATATTGGCAAAGGACTCATGGATGGTCTGCAGAAAGAGAGTGAATTAGGCGTTACCCAAGGACGAACCGGTGAAATCCAAATTCACAAACAAGGTTATTTTGATGCCAGTGAATTTTCAATGCTGAATTACTCAATTGATAATGCCTCCCGGTTACAAGATGAGCTGAAAAGGATAGAAGGCGTTGAGGATGTGGCCGGAAGGATTCAATTCGGGGGATTACTTGCCAAAGGAGATGAAACAGCCGTGGTGGTGTTTTGTAGAGCTGCAGATATTGTAAATGAAGTTAAGGTCTGTCCGAGGATAAAGGAGAATATCATTGAGGGAAGGTTCTTGACAAAGGATGATGCAAACGGAGCCGTGGTTGCCAGTGGCCTGAAAAAAGGGATCGGGGCAAACGTGGGCGATCTGATAATTGTCGTGGCCAATACCAAGGATGGTTTCCAAAATGCAGTCGAACTGGAAGTAGTCGGAATCATAGAGGAAAAAGCTGCGCAGGCCAATGCAAGATTGGTTTACTTGCCGATAGGGAAAGCCCAGGAATTATTGTATATGGACAATGAAGTTACGGAAATAGTGATAAAAGCCAGTGAAAATAGCAAGTTGGATGCTTTAAGTGAGAGGCTTAATCAGCTAATACAAAGCAAGGGACTTCAAAGCGATACCTGGAAGGACGTAGCGACATTTTTCGTGGATATAATGAAGAAACAAAATGTGGTCGTATTTGTTCTTTGTCTAATATTTTACATTATCGTTATAGCCAGCATTACCAACACAATGATGTTGACGCTATTCGAAAGGAAAAAAGAGATCGGCACGCTGATGGCCATTGGCATAAAAGCGAAAGATGTCACACTACTTATCGTCATGGAAAGCACAATCATCGGAGTTATCGGAAGCTTATTAGGCGTTTTACTAAGCGCGATTATAATTTTAATCCTAAGTAAGGTGGGGTGGACCCGTAGTCTTCCTCAAACAAACACCTTGGTCACGATATATCCATTTATCAATGCGCCGTTTATGCTTTTATCCCTTGTGCTCGGTGTATTAAGTTCCATTGTGGCCTCAATTTATCCGGCAAGAAAGGTATTGCAGGTGAACCCCATCGATGCACTAAGAACCGTCTAAACACACGAAGGGAGAGTTTGTATGAAGAAGGGGATTAAATATAAAGAAAGAGAGCTCATAATGAAATGTATTGAGATGAGTCATTCTTCCGTGGGAGGAGAGTATGAAATAGGCTTTTCGGAGAAGATGGAATTAAATCTTGATAATATCTGGAAGAAGTTGGGGAGTTCAAGATATGAACTGGAAGAAAAGAATGACCGCTCGCTCTCACTGACCTACAATAATACTGTAATCACTATTCTCAAGAAGGGTAGAATGCTTATTCAGGATCTGCTGCCTGACACATTCGAGGAAGCAATAAAAATTGGGGAGGAGCTGATAAATGCTGAACAAGAGAGCGAAGATTAAATTTCCTGCGATTTTGATAGGTATCGCCTTAATTGTTATTCCAGTGGCCTCTTTCGGACAGGCTCCTGTTCGGTATGGCACTGAGATTAAAAAAGAGGCGCCAGTTCGATACGGCCCTGAGATTGAAAAACGGACCGGCGTGCGGTATGGCGTCGATATCAGGGCGGAAGACATCAGGGAAGTCGCACCCGGCGAAATCGTGCCTGAAGAAGTCCCAAGCGATTTTGAATTTGATATGAGGAATTACATAAAACTTTCAGGTTATTATGACGATTTAAAAGATGACTCTATCATAAATCCGAACAATATTTTAGGATTGGAGGATTATGGTTTTTTGGGGGAAATCAATACTCAGTTTAAAATCTCATACCTTCAAAATTATCAATTCAACGCTGATGTGGGTTTCCAGCTCAACTCCGGTCCGGGTGAACAAAGAGATACGAACACCCATTTTATTACCAATGAATTCTATTTTGACCTTTTTCTGGCTAAGTTAGCCTATTTCAAGGCGGGCAAAAAACGGGCACCCTGGGGGGTTGGCTGGACATTTAGCCCTGTGGATGACGTTATTGATTGGCAGAAAAACCCTGTTGATCCTTCAGATTCCAGAGAAGGAAAATATTTGGCCATGGTGGAAGCGCCTGTTGGAAACGCATCGTTTAGTTTCGTTATTTTTCCTCACGTAGAATATGATTTAGAATCCGAAAAAGGACAGTCTGGGATACCCGAGAAGATGGATTTTGACGATCCATCACTGGAAGCACGAGCATTATTTTTACTATGGGATACGGATATAGCATTTATATATAATCGGATTGACAGGGTCCCTGATTTAAAGAAAGATTATTTTGGATTAACTTTGAACCGGTATTGGGGGGACCTCGGAACCTATGTTGATCTAACGGGTCACGAGGGTAATGATCTGGAATTTGTCCAAAAAAATGGGATGGGACAATATTATTTTCCGGCCGGTGATGAACTTGTGACCTTGAAAAGGGCCGATGATAGCATATATGTTAATTTTGCCGTGGGTGCCAATTACAGTTTTTCTGATAATACTAAAGTGGCTTTGGAGTATTTCAGAAATAATGAGGGGTATAGTGACGATGAATTTGATGAATTTTATAATTTCCTTAAAAACGATTCTAATCTTTATCTCACTACATTCGAAGGGACTTTAAAGAATAAAATATTAAAAGCAAATCAAATATTGGGAGATAGAATAAGGCGTAATTACCTGTCCCTCACTTTCGACAGACCATTCACATTTGACGATTTCAATCCCCACCTGGGTACTATCATTAACTTGGATGACGGCAGTTTTCTGCTTAACGGCGTAATTGAGTATGCTGTTAGAGATGATACCAGCATTACATTGGATATGAAATGGTATATAGGAGACGACGACACCGAGTATGGATTAAGGCCTGATAATTTTAGGGCTTTCATGAAGGTACAATATTACTTCTAGTGAGGTATAAGTTATGATTTCTGTGCAAAATGTAACCAAGGATTATCTTTTAGGTAAAACCATCGTAAAGGCCTTACGAGGCGTTAGTTTAGATATCGAGAACGGTGAGTTTACTTGTATTTCAGGACCTTCAGGATGTGGGAAATCAACTCTTTTGAATTTGATTGGTTGTTTGGACAAGCCGACCACCGGAAAGGTGATTTTAGATGATGAGGATGTAGGAAAGCTTAACAAAAATCAGCTGGCAGAAATAAGAAACAGGAAGATAGGTTTTATTTTCCAGAGCTTTAATCTCATTCCGGTTTTAAATGTCTATGAAAATGTAGAAATGGTTTTCATGTCCTGGAAAGATTTTACAAAGGAAGAGATATACAAAAGGATCACATTGTTATTAGAAGAGGTTGGGTTAAAGGATTACCTCAAGCATAAACCTGGTGAATTGTCAGGAGGGCAAATGCAGCGGGTATCGATTGCCCGGGCATTGGTTACAGAGCCGCAAGTAGTGCTGGCCGATGAACCCACAGCTAATCTTGACAGTAAAACGAGCAATAAAATCCTTGAAATAATGGTTGATTTAAATAAAAGACACAACACGACTTTCATTTTTTCAACCCACGATCCGATTGTTTCAGGATATGCGAAAAGAAAAATCGAACTGTTTGATGGAGCAATAAAAAAGTGAAGATCTTAAAAATCGCGATTAGAAACATAACACGGAATAAGCGAAGGACCACTATAACGGTTATCTCTATTGCCATCGGTGTGTTTGTTATCGTTATTGCAAGGGGTATCATAAAGGGGTTTCAAAATGAAACCATCATTCAAATGATCGAGACCAGAACGGGTGATATCCAAATTCACAAAACAGGCTATAGAGAAACACTGAATATATTACCACTGGATTTATCCATCAATTTTAATGATGTTCTCAATGGAATGTCTGATATTAAGAGGATCAAAGAGATAAGTGGAAGAATACTTTTTTCCGGGCAACTGACCACCCCTGAGGAATCGACGGTATTGTATGGGAAAGCTATCGATGTGGCTAAAGAATTAGCTATATGTCCCAGATTGAATGATAATATGGACCTTGGAGAATTTTTAACTCCGGAGGATAGAAATAAAATAGTACTAAACAAAGACGTGTATAAAAAGTTGGGAGTAGAGATTGGAACCTCTGTTCTCCTCTTTGCCACTTCAAAAGCGGGTGCAATAAACGCCACTGAACTAATTTTAAAGGGAGTGTTCCATTCGGATTTGCCGGATTCAAATAAGAATCTCGGATATATCCCACTTAAAACGGCGCAGGAATTACTTCTAATGAATGGGATGGTTACTGAAGTTGTTTTGAAAAAGGAGGAAAATTACGATATCAACAAGATCGTGGGAGAGATGAAAAATAAATTTTCAGGACATGATTATGAGATTAATACATGGCAAGAAATAGAGCAGAGCATTGATCGCATGGTGGAAAATCAGAATTTATTATCTGGTGCAGTGTCTGTAGTATTGTTTATAATTGTTTTCTCAACGGTGATGAATACCATGCTGATGGTAGTCCTTGAAAGAACCAATGAAATCGGGACACTAATGGCCATCGGATTTAAAAGGAAGCACATTTTATCGTTCTTTCTTCTTGAGGGGTTTTTTAAGGGACTAATAGGAGGAATCATAGGCACCATTGTAGCAGCTATAGTGGTTTTCAGTTTAAATACAATAGGTATCCCCTTCTATATGCCTGGTTCGACTGAAACCTCATTTATCATAAAGCCGGAAATAGATCTCAAAATAATTCTCTTGGCTTTTTTATTTTCTATAGGGGCGGCAGTACTTGCCTCCCTGTATCCAGCCAATCGGGGATCCAAGATGAATCCGGTGGAAGCCTTACGAAGTGTATAGAATTTTTTTTGAGTGACGTAGCCGCGTTGTATAAAATCGCGAAGCGATTTTATATCTTAAATTGCATGATGGGATGATCAAAAAGAAAGTAAAACATAGTACTTATTATAATATAGTGTAAAAAGGGGGCAATCATGATGCGATTTCAAAAACTGGCCTTGCCTTTATGGATTGTAGCCTTAGTTATTTTAGGTGTTTTGATAATGATGAATACAAAATCTATGGCTGCCGGTTCTGAGCCAGAAGGCTCTTTTTCAGAGATCACAGTTGACAAAGGAGCCTCTGCTCCTGATTTCACGCTTGAAAGTTTATTAGGAGAGAAGATTTCCCCAAAGGATTTTAGAGGAGGTCTGCTTGTTGTGGCATTCGCATTCTCAAAACAAACTTCCAAAGACATCGAAAGATATCGGGGTCGAATATTTTCGGACTTCAAGGACAAAGGGGTAAATTGTATAAAAATTGTCCATATTAATAAACCCATCTTTATTACAAAAGATTTTATTCTTAAAAAAATGAGGCGTGAATTTAAGGGTGACGAACCTCTAAAATATTTATGCATTGATTGGGGGGGATCTTTAGGCCTGGATGAAAAATATGGTGTTAAAACTAAAAAGGTCCCTACGTTAATGATAATTGGAAGGGAAGGCAGAATTTTATACGGCCTTCAGGGATTTTACAGTGAGGGCAGTTTGAAAAAATTAGAAAAAGAACTGTCTACTATCTTAAAGTTGGGTGAAAATGCATACCTCGGGAAATCGTCTGCTGCTTCTAAAAAGATGTATCATATTGGCGTAACTCGAATCATGTATCATCCTTCTTTTATATGGACAGATCGGGGATTTAAAACCGCACTAAAAGAGGCTGGATATATTGAAGGCAAGAATGTTCTTTTTATCTTTCAAGATGCGAAGGCGGATCCGGATAAAATTGCGCCTATAGCCAACAAATTCATAAATGAAAAAGTCGATTTGATTCATACCATGTCTATTATGACCTCACAGGAAATTGTAAAGGTGGTGAAAGACATTCCAATAGTATATTCTATGGTCATGAATCCAATTGAAGAAAAAGTTGTTGCCACCATGGGGCCAACAGGAACCAATGTAACCGGAGTAGCAACGCGTCTTTGTGCCTTGGAGGATCGCTGGCAGATCGAACCCCAACTTGATATGTATATCAAATTTATGCCCGAGGCCAAAAGATGGGGTACTATTTATAATTCCGGCAGGGTAAATTCGATATTTTACATGAAGGAATTGAGAAAGGTAAGTAAAAGAATGGGATTAGACCTGGTGGAGGCTCCGGTCGCCAAGGCTGATGAGGTCAAGAAAGCCGCCGAGTCTCTGGTGGGGAAAGTTGATGCTATATATGGTACTCCAGATGATATTATGATGTCTGCTTTCGAAGAAATCGCTGAAGTCTGCAACAAAAATAAAATTCCATTATTTGGCGGAGAAGTAGAATGTGTTCAAAGAGGTGCAGTAGCCGCTTATAACCTGGATTACTTTCTTATTGGCTACAAGGCTGGGAAAAAAGCTGTAAGGATATTAAATGGTGAGAAACCCGGAGATATTCCCTCAGATCTTACAAAAAAATATTACCTGGTGATTAGCCTTAAAAACGCCGAGACACAAGGGTTGTCCATACCCGCTGAACTAAAAAAAATGGCAGATAAAATATTATAACTTAGATTCCTCCTCCAAGAAATTGTTAAAGGAGAATCAAAAATGAAAATAAAAAAAATATTGAAATGGTTCTTCATCATTTTTGGAGGCATTGTTTTATTATTATCGGTGGGGATAAATGTTATTTTGGTCAAAAAGAATCCTATTGGCTTCTACGTAAATAAAGACGTTTGTAGGGCAGAGACATGTACGGAGTGTCACCCCCAACAATACAAGGAATGGCATGAGGGTCAGCTCGCTGCTTTTGCGGCGGTAAGAGAACTAATGGAAGCAGATCAAGCAGCTGAGGCTGCCGGCCCTTTATGCTGGAAATGTCATGACCCCTTCAAACAAGGTCTTGATGAGGGTGTTACTTGTGAGTTCTGCCACGGAAAAACAGGGGCAACTGGTTGCGACCAGGACGATGAGGATTTGCATAAAAAAGTACGCCAAATGGGTCTCAACCGTCTCAGAGATGAAAAGTGGTGCCATCAATGTCATACGGTAATCCAGCCTATTACAGGGGCTGATCTTCAGGGCACCATTCATGAGTGGGAACAGAGTAAGGCAAGAAAAGAGGGGCTGATGTGTCAGAGCTGCCATATGCCTCTTATAGGTGAAGGTGAAGAAAAACATCATTTCCATGGACATTATTATCCCGGAAGGAATCCTTTGCCGGGTAGAAAGAGTGTTTCAATTGAAGCAATATCCATTGGAAACGGGCAACTCAATGTAACTGTAAAGAACCATATAACGTCGCACTATTTCCCTACAGGAGCACATACAAAAGCAATGTTTTTAGAAGTGAAAGGCTTTGATGAAAATACCAGCAAGCCTGTATTCGAGGATAAATTTATATTTTTAAAACGGTTTAAATTTAAAAAATTTTTAGGCATACAGGATTTGCCCTATACAGTTTATAAAGATACGAGAATTAAACCTGAAGAAGAAAGAAATATTACTTTCACGATTAATAAGCCAATAAAAATAAGGAAAGCCGTAGCAACCCTCCGGTGTGGGTTTGTGGGAGACCTCGGAGAAGAGCTGGAAGCCTGGACATCTGATTATATTGCCCGAAAAGAGGTTGCTTTCTAAAATATGAATATTTTGAGAGAGTGGATTCCTCATAAGAAGGGGGTGATAAAAAGTGTGCTTGGACTTAAAGACTTGGCACGACAACCAGACGGAAAGACTGATAGTGTGAGGAGATACACACAGGACAAAATACATGGTGGGATCCTGATGTTGAAGAACTCCTTTGCGACAATAATAAAAAACAGACGAACAATAAAATGTGAGGGAAAAAACGATGCTTAAAAGAATAGTTATGATTTGTCTGTCCATAATATTTATATCTTCCTATAGCCTTGCTGTTGATAAGGATGCATCAAAGATCGTCATTAAAGTTGAAAAGATCCTTAGCCTGAAAGATATTAAATCTGAACAGCTAATGACTGTCTACAGAAGCGATGGAACGGTTAGGCCTTACAAGATGCAAGTGTTGACCAGCGGCAAAGAGAAGTCTTTTGCAGAGCTCCTCTCGCCGCCAAGAGAAAAAGGAAGACAGGTGTTGAAATTGGGTGATATCGTATGGAGCTATTTACCGAGTGTAAAAAAATCGATTCGAGTATCTGGCAGGGGATCCTTTATGGGAGGCGATTTTGAAAACAATGATGTTCTTCGATTGAATTTAGTCGGTGATTACACATCAGAAATCCTTGAAGAGTTGTCTGATCAATATGTATTAGGCCTTAAAGGCAAGGATTTGAGCCTTTGCTATGCCAAAATTAAAATATGGGTTCGAAAAGGTGATTTTCAACCAATAAAACAGGAATACTTTACTCTTTCTGACAAGCTGATTAAGTCAACATTCTATCAAGATATTAAGACGTTTAGCGGATTGAAGAGGCCTTCTAAAATGGTGATGCAAAGCGCTTTAAACCCCAAGCAGAAGACAATACTGGAGTTAATAGAATTTGAACATGGTGTAAAAAATCCGGCTAAGATATTCCGAAGGTCAAACTTGGGCAAATAGTTCCAATCAGGGGGTAAAAAGGATTTTAAATAACTATCAGAGAGGAAAAATAATGGTTAAGAAAGCTTTCGTTATAGGGCTCTTAATGTTTTTAGCATGCTCATATGGTTTTGCCATGGACAAGGAGGTTTCAGAAGGTAATCAGGATGTTACCGCCATAGATATAATAGATCGAGTCAGTAAAATTATGTCCCTAGATGACAGCAGATCCGAGCAGGTAATGACTGTTGCTAGAGAGGATGGGACCATCAGACAATTCAGGTTGAGGATAATGACCTCTGACGGGGATAAGGCTTTCGCAGAAATTATTGAGCCTAAAAAGTTTAAAGGCCGACAGTTTTTGAGGTTAGGCGATGCCGTATGGGCGTATTTCCCCGATCGAACTTATGCTCAAAGTCGATCCGAGCGTCGTACGAAAACAGTGGTTAGAGTGTCTGGCAGAGAAACATTTATGGGCGGCGATTTTACCAATAATGATGTTCTTCGATTGAATTTAATTGGTGATTACACAGCAGAAATCATTGAAGATCTGCCTGATCAGTATGTATTAAAGCTGAAAGGGAAAGATTTGAACCTTGCTTATTCGACGTTGAGATTATGGGTGCGAAAAGGAGATTTTCAACCCATAAGGATGGAGTGCTATACCGTTAGTGACGAACTGATAAAATCGGTGTTCTACCAAGATTATAGGGATTTTGGAGAAGGTTTGATCAGACCCGGCATGTTAGAGGTGAAAAGTGCTATATTACCCAAAAGTAAGACGTTCCTCGAGATCATTTATTTGAAGCGCGGTGTAAAAAATCCTGCTTGGCGGTTCCGAAGAAGCAGCCTTGGCAAGTAATACCTGTTTTTGTTAAAAAAAATGAAAATCTTATTTAAAGATATTTTTTTGACGCTGCTCTCCCTGCTATTCCTATGCTCATATAGTTTTGCCGTTGATAAAACTATTTCGGATGATGAAAAGGGTGCAATGGAAATAATAGCAAAAGTTGACAAGATCATCTCCATGATAGACATTAAATCCGAGCAAATGATGACCATTTTCAGAAAGGATGGGAGCATCAGACAATACAAGTTAAATATAATGACAGATGGGGGTGATAAAGCTTTTGCCGAGATTATTGAACCCGCAAGAGAACAGGGAATTCAGATGTTGCGGTTTGGTGAAGTGTTGTGGCGCTATTTGCCGAACATGAAAAAGCCTGTCAGAATTTCCGGCGGACAAAGCTTTATGGGTAGCGACGTTAAAGACATTGATATTCTCCGGTTAAATTTAGCTGATGATTACATATATAGATTCGTTGAAAAATCACGAGATACCTATGTAATAGAACTTCGAGGAAGGAATTCAAGTCTTGTTTATCCAAAATCAAAATTATGGGTGAAAAAAAAGGATTCTCAACCCACAAAACAGAAATACTTTTCCCATAACGGAAAGCTTGTGAAGACGGTATTCTATCGAGATTACAGAGATTTCGATGGCGTCAAAAGACCTGCCCTATTAGAGATACAAAGCACGTCATTCCCTGAAAGGAAGACAACCCTAAAGTTGATATCTTATAGAAAAGGTGTAAAAAATCCAGCAAATATATTTCATAGATCCAACCTTGGTAGACTAGTTCCAAAAATATGACATTTGTTATTAACAGAGGCAAAGGAGATCGGAAATGAAAAGGCAGAAACTTAAATTCTTGCTAATTGGGGGAATTGCGCTGGCGATACTAAACTGTATCAGCTTTTTTACTCTCAATCAACCAATTGGGATCGGCGGATTCATGGGGTGGATACCCTCTGCCCTTGTGCACACATTCAATGAGGCCTATGCCAAATCAAATATGATGTTTTCTTTTTTCTATTATCAGAGCGATGCTGCTCCGTGTGTGGGCCTCGGATTGAGCGTCGTAATAGGATCATTTATTTACACCATGATAGTGAGGCGATTTAGGTTTAGGTTGTACAATCCAGCGATGTGGGTCAGGGGACTTATCGGCGGGATCCTGATGGGGTTTTCTTTTCCCATGATGAGAGGGTGTAATATTATTCATATTTTTGGGGGACTTCCCCAATTGGCCGTAAGTGCATTTGTTGCCATAGGAGGGATATTTGTCGGTGCATATATAGGAAGGAGGATTCTATTAATATGAAAATATTGCCTTTTATTATAGTGGGTATTACCTGCGGGATATTATTCGCTCGGTATCAGTTCTGTTTCGCTTCGGCGGTAAGAAACTTGATCGCCTTTCGTAGAAAGGACAAGATCATTATTTTCCTGGTCGTCGTCATTGTATCAGCAGTATTGTTTAATTTCTTTATAGGGATAGGACTTCTCAAAGAAACCGTCAAAGCCTTGATGCCCATGACATTTTTAGGCGGAATCTTTTTCGGGATTGGCATGGTTATCGCCGGAGGCGATGCAGCGGGTATCCTTTTCAGAACAGGAGAAGGCAATTTGCCGGCACTGGTATGCGCCATCGGGATGATTGTAGGCATGGGTCTTTTTGGTTTTACAGTGGCGAGCCATTATACCAAACAGTTGCCGCATTTTGTGGGGGATACCACCTTGATCAGTCTGCACATAAGTCCCCTTATCTTTTCCTTTGGTGTTGCTGTATTAGGCATAATGGCTTTGGTCTCTATATTGTCAGAACATCCGGAAACAAAAAGAAAATTTAGATTTTTTTTAACTTTAGGCGTTGTTGTGGCTCTTAATGCAGCAATATTGAATTCTCTTTTTTATTTTAGTTATTCCAATTGCCAGAAAATGAGCCCTATTCTACTTAAAGAATTAATGGCCCGGGGGGAAGATGTTGTTATTTTAGACATTCGTCCTGAGAAATTTTTCAAGGAAGACCATATAAAGGGCGCCATTTTAAAGGATTCTTTGCCCAATGGCTTTAAGGATATGAATAAATACAAAGATAAAATGGTGGTGGTGGTTTGCGGCGAGGGTATTCTTAGTGAATTGTTTTGCGTTAAAATGAATAAAAGCGGATTTAAGAAAATATACAATCTGAAAGGCGGGATGCGTACATGGCATTGAAGTCAAACCGTAGCGGAATAATCAACAGGCTGAACATTAAGGAAATCTGTCTGGTTATAGGTATCAGCAGCTGCATAGGCATTGTGTTTAATTTCTTCTGGGTAAACAGAGTGCCCTTTATTACACCCCCAAAGGCCGAGATGTATGCCAAAAAAAATATACCATCACTCACCCTGGAAGAGACCAGAGAAAAACTTGACCAGAAAGGGATTATATTCCTGGATGCCAGGAAAGCAGATGAATATAAGCTAAGACATATCAAGGGCGCCCTGAGTTTGCCGGTAACTCATTTTGAGTTATATTATCCCAAGATGAAGAAATTGCTGCCAAAGGATGCTAAGATCGTCGTCTATTGTGCTGGAGAAGAGTGTGGAGCAAGTTTACATCTTGCAGAAGAATTGATTGGCTTGCAATATACAAATATTCATGTTTTTCTCGGGGGTTGGGTTGAATGGAATAAGGCTGGGTATCCAGCGGAATAATCAGTAAACGGGAGAACAGTACAATGTCATCCAGATTTCCAGTTAGCTTGATCGATAATAAGTTCACCCCCTTTATTTTGAGGGTAATTCTGGGCGGAATATTTATTTATGCTGCTGCGGGAAAGATACTTTATCCAGCAGAATTTTCAGAGGCTATTGCCAATTACCAGCTTGTACCGGTAAAGGCCACAAATTTCATTGCCATTATACTCCCGTGGGTAGAGCTTGTCGCTGGATTATTGTTGTTTAATGGCTTTAGAACCCAAAGCGGCAACTTAATCATATTATTATTTCTTTGTATTTTTAGTTTTGGCGCTTTTTCCGCATTGATAAGGGGTCTTGATATAAACTGCGGTTGTTTTACAGAAGCCAGCAGAAGGGTTGGATTGATTTTTTTGGCAGAAGAAGCTGCTATGTTTTTGATGAGCATATGTATTTTCTTTTTTGACAAAGGTTTTCTATCAATAGACAATCTATTGAGTAAGCATTATTCTTCATAGAGCTATCCTTAATTTTCCCGTTCAATATTTAAAAATACATGTACTTGGTGATACCTTTCAGATTAAATTTAAAAATATATACTCAAGTTTTGTAATGCTTAATGCGGGTTAATTGTAATGAGTGAACCGAATTGAAAGGACAGAGAAGATTTATTTGGGCAATTATTTTCTTTTTGCCTCTGTTTTTAATTCTCACGCCAAAGACCTGGATTAACAAGGGGATAGCCGCTGAAAACGAATGCGTCAACTGCCATACGAACTTGAAAAAACTCATGGATCTGTCTTGGGAGGTGAAAAAGATCAAACCAAAGCAGAAGCTATCCAAGGAAATTTCCGGTGAGGGATGAGGGAAACCATTGGCTCCGTTGGAGCTGTATCAAAAGATTTGGGTAAAATCATCCTTTTTGGAGACCGAAATGGGAAAAATTGCCTGCCAAGATTGCCACGGAGGCGATCCAAAAGACTCCGATTGGCAGACGGCCCATGACGGAATTGTAAAAGACCCCACCTTCCCTGAAGCTGATGAGGCCTGTGGTGAATGCCACGAAGATATCGTATCCACTGCCAAGAACAGCCTTCATTACACCTTGGCCCCTTTTGGACGAATTATTAAAGCTAGAGCAACCAAGACGGATGGAAAAGCCCTTGCGAAAATTTGCCGGGCCAAAGAAAAACACTGCAATAATTGCCACGCAAGCTGTGGACAGTGTCATGTCAGTCGACCGGATTATGTTAAGGGAGGGTTTTTGGACAAGCATAATTTCCAAAAAACGCCCCCTATGGGAACGACCTGTGCGGCCTGCCACGGGGGACGGGTCTACGGGGAATTTACCGGTTTAAAGAAGGAATATGCAGCGGACATTCATTATGAAAGTAAAAAGATGACATGTACGGGCTGCCATACCGCAAAAGAGATGCATGCCGACGCCAGGGGAGCAGATAATAGGTTCGACATTCCCGATCGGCCAAATTGCCTAAACTGTCATGAGGAAGTTGTATCCGCGAAACCCAAGACCCACTCACACATGATTCACAAAGATAGGGTGGCTTGCCAGGTATGCCATGCCCAAGCCAACAAAAATTGCTTTGGTTGCCATGTAGGGACAGATAAAAAAGGTCTTCCCTATTTCAAGTGCAAAGAAACCAAGATACTCTTTAAAATAGGACTCAATCCCAAGAAATCGAAAGACAGGCCTTATGACTATGTGGTTTTACGTCATCCTCCGGCTGACCCCGGCCTTTTTGATTTTTATGTCAAAAACGGGTTGAGCGATTTCCATGTACTTCCCACATGGAAGTTAGAAACGCCTCATAATATTCGACGCAAAACCCCGCAGAACAAGGAATGCAATAATTGCCACGGTAAGGCCTCCCTTTTTCTGAACAAGGACGATATGGCCGAGTGGGAACTAAAAGCCAATGCCGGAGTAATCGTACCCAAAGCACGTATTCCAAAAGTTATTAAAAGTGATACCCTGTTAATTAATAATATCCCATTATTTTAAACTCGAAAAACAGTTTTTAGTATAAAATTTAATCATACCTGAAGCGTTTTTGAAATCGATGTGTTTCAAAGAATTCAACGTTTACAAAAAATAGGAGACTAAAATGAAACAAAATAGCGTGTTAAAGTGGTGTGGACTTGTTCTATTTGTCATTATTATCTTATTTGGAACACAGGCCTTTGGTGGACCCAGTGGCGGAGCGCAGGTTTTTGGTGGACCCAGCGGCAAGGTGATTATTTTCCATGCCGGCAGCTTGTCCGTTCCTTTTACTCATTTGGAAATGGCTGTCGAGATGAAGAATCCAAAGCTCGACATTCAGCGCGAGGCAGCGGGCAGCCGTAAATGTGCCCGAAAGATAACAGATGAAAAAAGAGCATGTGACATCATGGTCTCGGCTGATTACAAGGTTATCGACAACCTGCTGATTCCAAAATATGCGGATTGGAATGTCCGCTTTGCCAGCAATCAGCTCGTTCTTTGCTATACAAATAAGAGCGCCTTTGCAAAAGAAATCAATGCCGATAACTGGGACGATATTCTTTTGAAAAAGGATGTTACCTGGGGCCAAACGGATCCCAACATTGATCCGTGCGGGTATCGGGCCCTGATGGTGTTACAATTGGCTGAAAAACATTTAAACAAACCCGGACTTATGGACAGGCTGATCGCCAATCGATCTGATGAGAATGTTTTTTCTAGTGCATCGAAAATGGTATCCGTTCTTCAAGATGGCAAGATGGACTATTGCTGGGAATATCTTTCAGTCGCTGTTCAGCATGGACTTAAATATATTATTCTTCCCGACGAAATCAACCTGGGAAATTACAAATTTGATGACAACTACAAACAGGCTGTTGTAAAGGTGACCGGTAAAACGCCGGGCAGTTTTATGGAATTAAAGGGCAAGTCCATCACTTATGGGGTGACCATGCTCAAGGATGCACCGAATAAGGAAGGGGCTATTGCCTTTCTGGATTGTCTGTTTAGCCGTGCAGGCGGTTTGGCGGTTCTTGAATCTATGGGGCAACCCCCGTTTATCCCATGCAGGGTTCCAACGAAAGAGATGAAGTCATTATTGCCGGCCAAGTTGCAAAATCTTGTTGAAGTTAAACCTTAGATAAGGAGGGGGAAGATGAAAAATAAAATTCATGTATTAATTTGTGCTGTTTTTTGTTCTGTCTGCCTGTTAGCAGGTTGTGCGCAGGAGGATTTACTGAGTAAAATGAAAAAAATAGTTCCTATCTTCGAAGGTGCCCGGGTTTTGGAATCCAAAATACCCACGGAAAAAATGAGCGTTATCATGATGGAAGTAGACGAATCAAAGGCATCTCAGAAAGAAATTTTAGATTTCTATAAAGATGCCATGACCAAACAAGGGTGGGAATTAAAAAGTCTAAAAGACTATGGAAAAAATGGGAGTGTGATGGAGTTGGCTAAAGAAGACTTGGGCACGCTGTCGGTTTTAACCATAATGAAAAAAACCCAAAAAACCGGTAAAATTCCTGTCACCTTAAACCTGACAATAAAGTGACCCATATTACTTGTGACATAGAACAATTGGACCGGCGGCTAACCAGCAGGGCAGTGAAAGAAAGGGAACACTGAACGCTTGTCCGCCTATCTTTGTGAGACCTTTGAAAAACGCCCCCTTTTGCTCAATTCCGGCGTCAGGCTCAAATTTTAATCCTCAAAATACTCAATGTATTCCAGTGGTTAAAATTTTCGCCTTCCTTGGCCTTGAACAAAATTGAACATTTTTCAAAGGTCTCTTTGTGGCGGAGTGAAATTTGAACCTGCGAACGCCTACGAGAAATCCCTCTACCTGAAAAAGAGGAGAGGGATCTCCAGGTTCATTCAGTTTCCTTGATCCCGAAAACATGTTCTTCGCCGCTGCGTCCCCGGACAGAAACGCACCCCAGGTCAAACACTACCAGCTGTGTATCGCGGACAAGATCTGCCGTTTCAGAGCAAATGACAATTTCACTGGGGAGCTCCTTGTTAGCGGTGCCAGAGAGCCGAAACGCCAAGTTGGTGCAGTCACCCACCAGAGCCAAATCAATACCTCTTGACCCATAGTGTGACATGGTAACTTTACCAGTTGTGATTCCCCATCCCAGACGCAGATATTCAACTAACGGATTTATGCCGGATAACTTGGCTCGAATCTGATTCACCGTCTTTGCCTGTTTGAGAGCGGCCTGGCAGGCCAATACCGCCTGCTCCTTGCTCGGCACAAAACGATGATCCCAGAAAGCATAAACCGCGTCACCAACGTAATCCTTGATGGTGCCTTTATAATCATATACAATGGCGCTGAACGTACTGATTATTTCCTTCATCAGCGCATAGACCTGAGAAGAATCCTCCGTTTGTGCCATACTGGAGAACCCCCTGACATCAGCGACTAAATTGGTAACAATCACACTCGTGGGCGTCACCATGGTCCCGTCCATATCGATATCTTCTCGGTCATTCGTCACAAGATCAGGGCACCTCACTTGGATCACTGTTTCGCCTAACCGAATTTTATCGCCATCTGCAAGATACTGAGACGAGCCTGCCGTCAAGCGAACAGTGTTCACCCAGGTGCCATTCTTGCTCGTGTCCGTAATTTGAAGTTGTGAGCCGCTCAGAGTGATCACGGCATGATCCCGGGAAATCAGCCTATGCTTCACGATGATACGCTTTGTCTGATCAACGCCCATGCAAACTCGACCAATGAAAACTTTATCCACAACTTCAAGGCGACGCTTTTCCTGATTTTCATCGATCCATTCAAAGTAAGGTCTCGGCATACTTTCCGTTTCCCCCCTTGCTGTCGAACACATTTGTTGCAGGTTCAATTTTTATGTAATATATTCAAAAAGCTAAAGTTTTTTTCTTCTATTTAATTATAGCAAAGTCGGAAGGAAGTCAAGGTCATTCACGATGGTGCACAGGGTAAACGCATTTGAATCCCAATACACAGGAGAAAGCCCGATGATGGTGTATATCTCTCTCCAATCGCCTGAAACTTGTGCTTAAGCACCCGTAAATCCTATCCGTGCCAGGGTTATAAAGCACAATTCGTTGCTGAAATATCCTATTGATTTATTTGCTCAACACCATTAATTATCATGTTATATCGAATGCCATTATCTAAGACCAATATTACAATGGATATTTCAAGGGATAATCTGCAAATTTCTTTTTAACCAATTCTGATCTTTATTCTTATTCTTGATATCGAGGGAAAATTATGTCTGAAATAAACCCGGATCAAAAAAACAGCCAACTGATTTCACAGATTAACATGATAGCCGAAACAGGAAGAGCATTGACGTCAACTTTTAACATGAATGAGGTCCTCCACCAGATCATCAATCTTATGGCAGGCCTTCTCAAAATCGAAAGCTGGTCATTAATGCTGATAGATGAGGAAACAGATGAACTCTATTTTGAAATTAGCATAGAGGAAGATAACGGGATCGTCAAAAACCTTCGTTTCAATAAAAATGAAGGAATAGCAGGCTGGGTTATGAAAGAAAAAGAAATTTTGATTATCAGCGATGTCATCAAAGATGAGCGGTTCACCGGTCATGTTGACCGGAAGACCGATTTTACAACCAAAAGCATTGTTGCCGTGCCCCTGTTATTTAGAGAGGAAGCCATTGGCGTTATTGAATTAATAAACCTGGAAGACATTAACGCCATAGATGACACAAAACTGACGATATTATCCATACTTGCGGATTTTGCGGCGATAGCCATCAGTAATGCCAGGAATTATCAGCAAATAAACATGCTTTCTATCACAGACGATCTGACAGGCCTATATAATTCCCGTTACCTTCATACCCTGCTTGAGAAAGAGTTTTCAAGATGTTTTCAAAAAAAGATGCCGATAACTTTGATTTTTATGGATATAGATCATTTTAAGAGAGTAAACGACACCTATGGTCACCTGGCAGGCAGTGCCGCCTTATCCGAATTTGGCGACGTTATAAAGTCCGTCTTGCGATCCGGTGATAACGGGGCGAGGTACGGCGGAGACGAGTATATTATGATACTTCCTGAAACGTCAAAGCAAGAGGCTATTGAAATTGTTCAAATACTGAGGCGAAAAATAAAAGAAAAGAATTTTCTTGTTAACAAGGGTTTTGACATAAAACTTACAGCCAGCTTTGGCCTGGCTACGTTCCCAGATGATGTTGATTCAAAAGATGAAGCAATAAGACTGGCTGACAAGTTAATGTACAAAGTTAAGGAATCCTCCCGGGACGGCATAGCATCATTATAGATGCGCAACGTAATATTCTGACAGATCCTGATTATCCCATTGATAGATAGATGAATTAAAAGGTTTTATGTAACTTTTTAGAAATCATTAACGACAAGTACTATTAAGAGGGACGTTTTCGACGAATCATGGAAAGTCCATAAAAGGGATCAAAAATTCACCGATGCATAAATTAGAATAAAAGGAGGTATAAAATGAAATCGAAAAAAATGATAGGACTTGTCATTGCAGGCATCGTTGTCATTACCGGCACGTTGATTCTTACGGGGACATTGCTGGCAACGGGAGGAAATTTTTCCAAATGTCTATCAGGATTTGGCATGCACCGAGGCATGATGGGGATGGGTATGTTTATGGATCTTAACCTTTCAGATGCTCAAATGGATCAGGTGCAAGCAATTATCACGACGTATCGAGACCAGAGAGAAAATACGGCGGATGAGCTCCATAAGACAATGAGAGAAACCATGTTCAATGCAATTTTTGCCGAAGAATTCAATGAGGAAAAAATAAGAGAGGCATTTCGCGAATCATCCAAAGCCAGGGAAGATATGGTTGTGCAGAAAGCAAAAATGATTGCAGAAATAAAAACAATACTTGATCCGGAACAGATAGAACTGTTAAAGGAACGAAAAACCCAGATAATGGAAAAAGGGAGAGGCTTCGGTGGCTTCAGGCAGATGATGTTCAAGTCCTGGTGCCGAAATGGTTATGAATAAGCCGACAGTACAAGGGTCAGGAAAGTAATTTTCCCTGACCCTTCCAATAATTGGAGAGTTACGAACAGACCTCCTGATACCTGAATATGCATGTAGATCGAACCCAACCCAGTGATGTTGAAATTGTTCGCCGCGTTCTTGATGGTGATGTCAACGCATTTGAGCATTTGCTGGTAAAATATCAGGAGCAGGTTTTGAGGATTGTCAAAAAACACGTACCGTACGGCCAGGTGGAAGAAACAGCTCAAGACGTATTTGTCAGAGCCTATCAATCCCTGTCGTCATTTAAAGGCAAAAGTGGTTTTTTGCAATGGTTATCAGTTATCGCTGTAAGGACCTGTTATGATTTCTGGAGAAAACGGTACAGATCCCGAGAAATTGCCATGAGTACGCTTACCGAGAAACATCAGGATTGGCTGGAAAAGGTTATATCAGATCAATCCAGCCGGTTGTTTGATGAACAAAGTTCTCAAAAAGAGGCCAGGGAGGTGCTGAACTGGGCCCTGGACAGATTATCAGCTGAAGATAGAATGGTTCTGGAATTGGTATATCTGGAAGGTCTGTCTGGAAAAGAAGTCGCCGAACTCCTTGGCTGGAGTGTTGCCAACATAAAAATTCGATCTCATCGTTCCCGCAAAAAACTTCGTAAATTACTTGCGGAATTGATGGAAACTTAAGAGGAGGGGCATATGAAATCCTCTAAAAGGTATGACACTAAAGTAAAACAGGCGCTTAAGGCAGCTTATAATGCAAAAGAAAATGACGGGCCTAAAATAAGCGAACAGTTTGAAGCACAGGTCATGCGCCGCATACGTGCTCTCGGGCCGATTCATTCCACGCCGGATTATCTTTCGCTGTTCGAACAATTTGTCTGGCGGCTTGTCCCTGTTACCGCCATATTGATAATTGTACTTGCGGTCTGGGCAATACAATTTGATTTCGTCTCAGACTTTGAGATGACAGCCATATTTATAAACGATCCGATCAGCTTCAACCTGATTCAACAGATAATAATATAATAATAGGTGGGGAAATGAGAAGACTAAAAGTTTGTGTAGGTATACTTCTGATATTTATTCTGGGTATGCTGGTCGGGGCATTGGGAACCGGGTTTTTTATTAAGAATCGGATCGCGAACTTTGTTCGAGGTGACGGCTCTCCTCCACCAATAAGAGTTCTAAAGAGGCTTTCGGCTAAACTCGATCTTTCAAAACCCCAGCAGATGGAGATTGAAAAGATTCTGAAGCAGGCAAGAGACCAGTTGATTGAGTTTCGGCAGATGTATCGCCCTGAGTTCGAGAAGATTTTCAATGACACTATCGAGCAGATTAAACAAAAACTCGACAGCAGACAGAAACAGAAACTGGACAAATTAACTGAAAGATTCAAGCATCGTTTTCTTAACCACCCCGGTCGACACCCGTTTCTATCTAAAAAAACGCCTGAACAGGTTTCTTCCCGATCGGTATAAAAAGGTGAATGGGCCTTTTAACCTTTCAGCCAAACAGAACAGAGCGAATCCATATCTCTTTATTTGACACGTTAGCTGCCTTCCTCTATAATCTTTAGATCAAAATAAGCAGTAATCTTTATTTCGTCCTGAAAAACCTGGTCCTTCCCCGCGAAGTTGGATTTTCGATGGGTCATGCCTGCCCCGCATCGCGGGGGTCAGAGTTCTTTGGCTCTGCCTGAAGAATCGCTGTAAGAGTTTGAAGTGAACTAAAGTTTAAAGTGAGCTAAAGTTAAGGAATTCTGTCAATTATATAAAAACATCGGAGCGATCCGACTTCGCCATAGTGGCCTTCCCGGCCTTCGTAGCAACTTCGGCGGAGTAGGCTGGCTACGACGGCTGAAAGCGACACCATAACTTTAGGCACTTTAGATCACTTTAGGCACTTTTAACTTATACGGTTTTCATAAAATATCCCCTTTCAGGGGTAACCCAAAGCCGGGCCCTCTGGACCCGGATATTTACGAAGAGGAGCAAGTCATGCCAAAAGAAATTTCCATTGAACCGAAAAGTGAAGAATTACTGCATTTTCTTAATGAATTGCCCTTATTTAAATCGCTAAGCCTTGAGGAAATCCGATTACTACTCCCAATTTTAAAAAAATACTATTATGAAGTGGGTGAGATTGTTTTTAAAGATGGAGAGGTTGGGGATAGCGCATATATTGTTTTGGAAGGCCGTTTATCCTTGGATCGGATGGGTAGGATAATCAAAATATTTTCAAAGGGAGATATTTTTGGCGAGGTAGTGTTGTTCGATAAAAAACATCGAACTGGAATAGTCAAGGTCATAGACAAAGCAACGCTCCTTCAACTAAATAGTTTAGACTTAGAAGATGAAACCGTCATTCCTTTAAAAACTTCCATAAAGATTTACAAAGAGTTGGGTTGCCAGGTGATCTCTTATTTGAGAGAAAGAGAGGCACTTTACCGGGAAATGGATGTGCTTTTGGTCCAGGATGGTGGTTGTGCCCCCGGATATAATACAGTAACGGCTTTTATTACCCAATTTTTGGAAAACGCCGGGCGTCAGGTTTTTATTACTGTCGAAGGTTTTAAATCGCTGGTGGATGGAAAAATTGAAGATTTTTGTTATCTTATCAATGATCCTTATCTTTATGAGAATTTAGAATATATTCCCGGTGTTTTTTTTGCCCCCCCTCTTCGAGATGCCCGGGGGGCTCAATTCAGGACCGAAAGGTATAAAGAATTTATAAATCCGGAAATAAGGAAAAAGGCGGCTCAGAATATTATAGATCGAAAGGTTGAAATACTGGTAGGGATCGGGGGGAATGGAACATTTGCCGGAATTAAGCAGTTAGGGAAATTCTTACCTGACACGATAAAATTATTTTTTATTCCGGTAACCATTGATAGTGATATTTTTGGAACCGAGTGCATTGGAGAACATACCGGAGTTGAAGTGGGTGCGGAAAAAATCCACTGTTATCTGGCTGATGCCCGCACGCACAAGCGTTGTTACTTAATTGAAATGATGGGTGCGGATGGAGGATACCACGCTTTACATTCTTGCCTCGGGGCCGGCGCCCATTTGGCTGTACTTCCTTACTCTCATCCTGATCCCAAAAAGGTGGTTCAATCACTTAAAGATCGTGATTACACCGTTATTGTAGTAGCAGAGGGATATAAAAAAGAGGAAAGAAAAAAGGAAGGATATATAGGAAATGCAGCGGAATATTTTCTGGATGAGCTTTTAGCTGTGGGGCTAAAAACCAGACAAAAAATCGTGTGTGAAGGGTTCTCTCGGGATATAAGAGGAGCAAGCCCCAATAATAAGGATATTATGTTAGCTCAGCAAATGTCACGAAAACTGTCGGAATTGATTATCCAGGGGAAAAGCCACATGATGCCGGCAGTCTTATCAGGCAAAGAATTTGCCATTCCTTTCGAGGAAATTCGTACCGATAATTCAGTTGAATCTGATCTGGTTGGTTTGGCCAACCGCCTCGGCATTTAAAAGGAACTGAAATAACAGATTGATAGATTAAGGAGGTGATTATGAGCTACTCATTTAATGTTGAAAAGGAAATACTCATCGTAAAAATAGAGGAAAAGAGGGCTACCATAGAATTTTCAGGAACCTTAAAAGATGATCTCTTAAAAAAAATTGAACACGGTAACGGCAAAGTGGTTATAGATTTAGGCGAAGTAGAATTTGTTGATAGTTCATTTTTAGGCACCCTTGTGGGCGGTTTAAAAAAAACAGCTAGTAAAAATGGTGACTTAAAAATTGTCAACTTAAAAGAACCTGTCCGTGCTATGTTTGAATTAACCCGGTTATATAAAATCTTTGAAATTTTTGATACAGTTGAAGATGCTCTAAACAGTTTTTAAAATGAAAAACTCAGAAAGAATAGTCTTATCGGTTCCTCCGGATTTAAAATTTACATCTACCGTGGAAAACTTCGTGGATGTAATACTCCCGCATTTTAATGTGAAAAATAGCCTGTCTTTAGCAAATCAGCTACGTTCAACATTAAATGAAGCATTTGTTAATGTTATTCATCATTCATCTGAGATTATATATGAGTTGGTTGAGATCATATTTGAAATTGATAAACAAAAATTAGTTATACATTTTCGAGACAAGGGAAAAGGCATTCAAATACAGGGACATTTTCCGCCATATCCTAATGATTTTAAAAATACCACTCATAAAATACTTGAGACAATAGATGGTGAAGTGGTTGCTTATGTTGAGGATAGTAATACTTTAAAGTTGAACTTTAATGAATACAATGTCGATGAAATAGATCCACAAAAATTACTTGAAAAGGCAAAAGAAGGTGGGATGGGTTTATCTTTAATTATCAAACTTATGGATTGTGTAAGATTTGTTTTCGAAACGGGAAAAGGAAATTGTTTGGAAATCACCAAAATATTAGAGATAGAAAGATAAAAAAATACCATACATGCTTTACAATCGTCTGATCATAAGCACCGTAATATCGTCCTGCTGGGGAAAGTCTCCGGCAAAGGTTCGCATTTCGTTAATCAAAGTGTTAAACATTATCTCAAGGCTTTCTTTTCCGCAACGCCGAAGACAATCCTCAATACGTTTCACGCCAAACGATTCACCCTCTTTGTTCCGGTATTCCGGTATGCCATCGGTCAGAATGGCGAGAGTATCCCCGGGAAAAAAATCTAACTGGTCTGAATTTTGATGTTCGTATCCTGGTAATATTCCCAATGGTATGCCCGTTGTCTCCAACCTTCTGACAACATTGGTTTGTCCTTGGTGCAGCAGAATGGGAGATTGACCTGCACTGGCATATTCCATCCGGTGAGTTGAGGGATCGAGCTGACCAAAAAATGTGGTGATGAACTTGTCTTCCGGCATGCTCGCGACGAGAAGATCATTTACCGTAGTAATTACCTTTTTCAGGCTAGGATTGGCAGACATGACGCCTCGAACAAGCGCGCGTGTTTCAGCACTGATCAGGGCGGGTCCTATTCCATGACCTGTGGCATCACCGACCAAAAACGTCCATGATCCATCATCCAATGGTATAAAATCGTAATAGTCACCACCTACGCGCTCAGATGGACAGAAGTAAACCTTGACTTCGTAGCCAGGAATTGTTTTGGGTTCAGCGGGTAACAAATGCCGTTGGATCTGGCCGGCAATGGCGAGTTCAAATTCAATTTTCGACTTTTCAAGCTTGTCCTGGATGAGCCTGGCGCGCTGTAAGGCTATACCTGCTTGCGCCGAAAGAATCTCAAATGGATAAATATCACTGGAATCAAAGTCTCCCGCCCTTTTATTTATTAATTCCAAGACACCGACTAACTGACCATCGTAGTCCAGCAACGGACCGGCGAGAAGATTGCGGGTCCTAAATCCTGTTTGGAGGTCGACATCTCGATAGGAGCGATCATCAGAATACGCGTCATTAACCATGACGATTTCGCGTTCGAGTGCTGCCACCCCCGCAATTCCCACGCCAGTACTAAATCTAATGTCAAGTTTTTCCAGAGAGGCTTCGATATACAACTCCTCTGTTGAAGAATCATAAAGGAAAACAGTTGCCCGTTCTACATCCAGTAGTTTCGCAGCTCGCTCAATAATCAAATTTAGAATGCGCTCAAGATCCGTCATCGATGCCAGTTGCCGAGAGATTTCCAGTAACTGTCCGAGGAGTTCATTTCGATTTTTCACATCGTTGCCACCAACAGGAACCATTTCTTCTATCCTTGGTCAAACAAATGATCTGAAAATTTAAAAGGCAGATATTTATGTGCCGTAATAATTAATTAAAAGCTGTTCAATTTTTTCTTCGAGCATTTCGTATGAAAGATATCTCCATCCGAGCATATAGTTTTTTTCAACCGATTGGGCAATTTGTTTCGGGTTTTTTAGAAGATTTTTTACTTTCTGAACAGTATCATCTGTCAGGTATCCATCAAAAGAAATAACATCAAATCCTTTTGTTTCAATATCTGCTACAAAAATAGAATACCTGTTTACAACGATAGGCTTTTTGCAATAGACAGCTTCAACAAAAGCGTTTCCGTAACCTTCATAAAGAGATGGGTATACCACGAGGTCTGCATTAAGATATGCATCCCATAAGGTGTAAAT
>Ga0307425_1000026_pt1 | contig 69850 bp, 67 predicted proteins | sample SalMarWE160330MG_FD_202152 | JGI IMG/M metagenome (GOLD analysis project Ga0307425, IMG submission 202152) | Salt marsh sediment microbial communities from the Plum Island Ecosystem LTER, Massachusetts, United States - WE1603-30 | ecosystem: Environmental > Aquatic > Marine > Intertidal zone >... | reverse complement strand
TATCATGGCTGAGAAACTGGAAATATATAAGTGTGAAGTGTGCGGAAATATTGTTGAGGTGTTGCACGGTGGAAAAGGCGAGCTTACCTGCTGTAATCAACCCATGAAACTTTTCAAAGAAAACACAACGGATGCCGCCAAGGAAAAGCATGTCCCTGTCGTGGAAAAGACTGCTGGTGGGTTTAAGGTAACGGTGGGAAGTGTAGCCCATCCCATGGAAGAAAAACACTATATCGAATGGATCGAACTCATCGTGGATGGTAAGGCATACCGACAGTTTCTGAATCCCGGTGATGCCCCTGAGGCAACCTTCCAGATAGAGGCGGATAGGGCAACGGCACGGGAATACTGCAACCTCCATGGTCTCTGGAAAGGATAATCGCATGTTAAAAGAAAAGATTGAAGCAGCATTGAACGAACAACTCAATGCGGAGTTATATTCAGGGTATCTTTACCTGTCCATGTCGGCCTATTTCCAGTCCATCAACCTGGCAGGTTTCGCCACATGGATGCGTGTCCAGGCCCAGGAAGAACTGGTGCATGGCATGAAGTTCTATGACTACATTAATGAACGAGGTGGCCGGGTCACCCTTAAGGCGATTGAAGTCCCCCCGCCGGAATGGGATTCCCCGCTAGCAGTATTTGAGGGTGCTTACGCGCATGAGCAAAAGGTGACCGGACTGATTAATGATCTAATGGATCTGGCGCAAGAGCAAAGGGATCACGCCACCAAGATTTTTCTCCAGTGGTTTGTCAGCGAGCAGGTAGAGGAAGAGGATAGCGCCAATGAGGTAGTCCAAAAGATCAAGCTGATGGGGGATGCCAGCGGAGGCCTGTTTATGCTGGATCGTGAACTGGGCCAGCGCACATTCACGGCCCCGGCTGAGTCATCAGAAGGTTGATTTAAGAAGGGAGAAATAATCATGGGAGAATGGAAATGCCAGAACTGTGGGTATACCGTACAGGCGGATACACCACCGGAGGAATGCCCATCCTGCAAAGAAAAGTGTGAATTCGTCGATGTGTCGTGTTATATACCGGATTGCGGTGAAACCAATTCTGATAAAAGGCTGTAACAGGACAGGTCAATAGACTGAAGCTTGAAGGCTGAAGGGAAGAGGCTGAAAGGCTGGCCGTGAAAGGAGGTCTACAATGTCCGAGAAAAAGTACCGGGTAAGGGCTGAGTGCCCACAGTGTGCCTGTGGGGATGTAAGCTTCCTTGGACCTGAAAAGCTCAGGGGAAAATTTATCGGTAATGAAGACGAGATTGAGATTGTATGCCCCGTGTGCGGAACAAAGCACCAGGGTAAGGTAGAGGTGGTAGAGGAGGAATAGAGTTAAAGGAGGTAAAAAATGGGTAGGGCGCTTATTGTTTATGCTACCAGGACCGGCGAGACGAAGAATATTGCCGAGTTGATAGCTGAAGGCTTACGAATTGGAGATGCCGAGGCAGAGGTGGTAAATGTTACGACGCTCAAGAATGAATCTGATCTTGAAGGTTATGATGCATATGTCTTTGGGTCTGCCACCTATCATGGTGAAATGATGCAGGCCATGAAGAAACTATTATTCCTGGCAGAGAATGCCAACCTGGAAGGTAAGGTGGCTGGATCTTTCGGGGCATTTGGATGGAGCGGCGAGGCCCCTGACCGCATCTATGATACCATGAAGAATATTTTCAAGATGGATATGGTCGGGAATGCCTTAAGGCTGAAGTCTTCATCCCTGGGTGGAGGAGTGCAGATGGCCCAGGGCTATGGTCGTGATATCGCCAAAAAGATGAAATAATCCTGCTTGACTGCTCTTATGCGTGTTGTATGCGGCTTGTGCGAGGCACCTGGAGGAGGAGATAAAATGGAAAAAGACAAGACGAAAAAAGAGACGAAGAAATTGAACATAAGAGAAGCCACGATCTGTGATACTACTGCCCAGATGCTGGAAAAGGCGGAAAGGGACGGCGTTGAAACTTCATTCCACAGAGCGGCAGAAATGAGGGCGTGTCCCATTGGTGCCCAGTCTGCCTGTTGTAAACATTGCGCCATGGGACCATGCCGTTTGAATGCCAAGGACCCTTACGGCAAGACAGGGGTATGCGGGGCCTCTATTGATACCATCGAATCAAGAAACTTTGCCCGTATGGTGGCTTCAGGGGCCGCGGCCCATACGGACCATGGCATGGCCATGCTGGATCTTTTTCGGGAGGTAGTCAACGGAAACATCCAGGATTACAGCATCAAAGATCCTATTAAGCTGGAAGAGGTAGCCGCTGAGATAGGTATAGATGTGGAGGGACGTGACATTGCGGACATTGCAATGGATTTCTATGGAGAACTGGAAAGGACCTATACGCAGGTGGAAGGAGAGATTCCATTCGCGAAGCGAGTCCCTGAAAAGACACTGGAGACATGGCGGAAACACGGCGTGGTTCCGCGGGGAGCCATGCGGGAAATCATGGAACTTATGCACCGGACCCACATCGGGGTTGACCAGGACTACGAGAATATTACGAAGCAGATAAATCGGACTGCACTTGCCGACGGCTGGGGTGGCTCCATGGTTGCGACGGAGATATCCGACATCCTCTTCGGCACACCGACCCCCGTCCGCACTGAAGTGGACATGGGCGTCCTGAAGGAAGACCATGTGAACATCATTATTCACGGGCATGAGCCCAACCTCTTTGAATCCATGCTCGATTCGGTCAATGATCCGACCATGATCCAGGCGGCAAAGGACGCAGGCGCAGCCGGGATCAATCTTGTGGGGATGTGCTGTTCCGGGCTTGAAATGCTGAGCAGGCACGGCATCCCTCATGCGGGTAATTTCCAGTCCACTGAAGAGGTTATTGTGACTGGGGCGGTGGATGCCATGGGTGTGGACATACAGTGCATTAAGCAGGCCTTGTCCAATGTGGCTGACTGTTATGGAACCAGGTTTTTCACCACAAACCCACGCTGCCATATTGAAGGAGCAGAGCACATCGAGCTTGATGAGCATAACCCGAGAAAATGCACCGACGCCATCGTGGAAATGGGCATCGTGCGATTCAAGAACCGGAAGCTGCCCGTGGAAATCCCCAAGAAAAAGACCACGTCGGTGATGGGCTTTTCCCATGAATATGTCAACTATATGCTGGGTGGAACCTTCAGGTCTTCGTATACCCCTCTTAACGACAATATCATAAATGGCCGTATTCGGGGTGTCGCAGGCGTTGTGGGGTGTACCAATCCGAGAGTCAAACAGGACTGGGTGCACGTGGAACTGGTCAAGGAACTCATCAGGAACGATGTCCTGGTGCTCCAGACAGGATGCTCCCAGATCTCGCTGGCAAAGGCGGGCTTGTGTACGCCCGAAGCCGCTCATCTGGCCGGTGCCGGTTTGAGCGAGGTCTGCGAGACAGTAGGCATGCCGCCGGTTCTGGGTCTGGGCGCCTGTGTTGACAATAGCAGGATACTAATTGCTGCAGCCGAGATGGTGAAAGTTGGGGGTCTGGGTGACAGTATCGCGGATCTGCCGGCGGCAGGGGCAGCCCCCGAATGGATGAGTGAGAAGGCTATCTCTATCGGCCAGTATTTTGTTGCGTCGGGTGTCTACACGGTATTCGGCGTCACGTTTCCTATCATTGAGGAAACCAAGTTCCATAAGTTGCTCTTTGATGGGCTCGAAGAAATGGGTTTCGGAAAGTGGGGATTTACTGCTGATCCTTATGAGATGGCAAAGATGATGATCGAACATATTGACAAGAAGCGGAAGGCCCTCGGCATTGACAAGGCCAGGGAGAGAGTGCTCTTTGATATGGCGGCACGCCGGGAGCTTGAAGCGGCATAATATGATATTTAGACAGGATTACAGGATTGACTTGATTTATGGAAAACAAATGGTAACTACCCAGGTGGATAGACTGAAGGTCCCGAGGGACGCGGGATTAGGAAAAATGGGAATACTGTACACTTTGAATCCATGTTTGATGCAAAAATCTGCTGTTTCTTCGCCAAAGCGCCACAATCGCGCTCTTCTGACCCCTTCAGCCTTCAGCCTAAAAAGCTTCAGCCTGACTACGTGAGTAGTCACAACAAATGAAAAGGAGGACAGGAGATAATGGAGAAATATGTGTGTTCTGTTTGTGGATATGTTTACGATCCGGAAGATGGAGACCCTGATAATGGAGTTAAACCGGGTACCGCATTTGGAGATCTTCCTGATGACTGGACCTGCCCGGTCTGCGGTGCGACCAAGGACCTTTTTGAGCCGGAGTAGGTAATTATCTGGCCCCCAAATCTCATCCAAACGATAAAGATTCGGGGTTTTTTATTGAGGGCCCGGTTTGTTTTGAGCGTTACCGGGTTTTGAAAGGCAGAGGGCCTGCAGCTGAGCAGGAAAATAGGATGGGTGATTTTTTGTGACCTCCTCTATCATTCGAATGGAGAGGGGATTGTTCCTCGAGATGGGAGGTATACGTTATCATGAAACCAATTGAGATTGCGAAAGATATTTACTGGTTGGGGGTTGTTGACTGGAACGTCAGGGATTTTCACGGGTATTCCACCTACCAGGGGAGTACGTACAATTCTTTTCTCATCATGGATGAAAAGATCACCCTGATCGACGCGGTGAAAAAGGAATTTGCCGATGAATTGATCGACGGTATCAGTCAGATAGTTGATCCAAGAAAAATAGACTATATTGTAAGCAATCATACCGAAATGGATCATTCAGGGGGACTTCCTAGGGTGATGCATCGGATTGGTGAAGACAAACCCCTTTATTGCTCCAAAATGGGGCACAAGAATCTCTCTAGACATTTTCAGCAAAAATGGAATTACCAACCGGTTGAAAATACCGGTGAACTGCGTTTAGGAAAGAGGACCGTTACGTTCCTGGAGACCAGGATGCTCCACTGGCCGGACAGCATGTTTACCTACGTCAATGAAGACAAGATCCTCTTTTCAAGTGATGCCTTTGGCCAGCACTATGCCGGACCGGAGCGCTTCGACGATCAGGTGGGCGACGCCATCATGCCCCACGCAAAGAAATACTTTGCCAACATCCTGCTTCTTTATTCCCCCCTGGTTCTCAAGCTGATAGACAAGGTTACGGATATGGGGCTGGAGATCAACATGATCTGTCCTGATCATGGTATTATCTGGCGTCAAGACCCCTCAAAGATCATTAATGCCTGGCGGAACTGGGCCGAGCAGAAACCCAAGAGAAAGGCCCTGGTAATATACGATACTATGTGGCACAGCACCGAGAAGATGGCAGAAACCATTGCGGAAACACTTGGGGAGGAAGGGGTTCATGCGGTCCCCATGAAACTCCGGACCTGTCATAGGAGTGACATCATAACGGAAGTCGTCGACGCGGGTGCGATCATAGTGGGTTCTCCCACGTTGAATAACGGCCTTTTTCCAACGGTTGCGGATTTTTTGACCTATATGAAGGGCCTCAAGCCCTTGAACAAGATCGGCGCGGCATTTGGGTCCTATGGCTGGAGCGGTGAGGCAGTCAAGCTCATCAATCAAGAACTGGAGGCCATGAAGTTTGACGTGGTTGATCCAGGCGTACGCATCCAGTATGTGCCCGATGAAAAGGGCCTGGAGGCTTGTCGTGCTCTAGGGAAGATGGTGGCCCAGGTTTTGTCCTCTAAGTGATAAAATGAGCAGGGTCCCGGTCATAGATATGAGTGAATGCAATGCCTGTGATTCTTGCCTTGATCTTTGCCCTGCTGTTTTCAAGAGAAATGAAGAGACCGGCGGGATTGAAGTCATGGAAATGGAAGTGTACCCTGAGGAAGAGGTTCAAGAAGTAATAAATTGCTGTCCACGTGGATGCATAACCTGGGAAGACGGCACGTGAGAGTGAGATTGCGGTGAGTATCCAAGACCTTAAGGGCCGCAAGCTTAAACAGAAGGTCCATGAGTTCTTGAAATCGCCTGATTTTGATACAGCACTGGAAGCACTGTGGCTGCTCCCCGCAAGAAAAGTGATTAATCCCCTTTTGTCTTTTCTTTACAATAGCAATGATCAAGTAAGATGGCGGGCGATTACGGCAATGGGAGTAGTTGTTTCAAGGCTCGCTGAAAAAGACATGGAATCCGCGAGGGTCATCATGCGCCGGCTCATGTGGAACCTAAATGACGAATCGGGAGGTATCGGCTGGGGAACTCCAGAGGCCATGGGTGAGATATTGGCACGTCACAATGGCCTTGCAGGGGAGTATGCAAGTATTCTACTATCGTATGCCAGGGAGGATGGCAATTTTCAGGAACACGAGCTGATGCAGCGGGGGGTGCTTTGGGGAATCGGAAGAGTTGCCCAGGTGAGGCCGGATTTAGTAAGGGAAGCGATCGCTGACATAGCCCCTTTTCTTAGGTCTCCTGATGCCACAAAAAGGGGACTTACGGCCTGGATCATGGGGTTGCTGAGCGCCAAGGAGGTCCGGCAGTCCCTTATGGAGCTCATTAATGATGAAACCAAATTTACCATTTATCTTGACCGCCGGCTGGTTGAACGCACCGTGAAAGAAATCGCAGAAGAGGCCCTATCGAATATGGATCACCAGGCCTCTTGACACCTCATTTAATCAACTGCTCAAGTATCTGAGAGGATCTCCAGTCATGAAAAGTCTTGTCTTCCTCTTGTTAGGCCTTTTTGCTTTTGTACCTGTTGTCATGGGGGCCAATGCCCCTATCAGTGAGGAAACTGAAAAGTGCATCGATTGCCATTCCTCAGTAACACCAGGGATTGTGGCCGATTGGCAAAAAAGCCAGCACGCCAAGATCAGTCCCGCACAGGCACTAAAGAGGCCGAGACTTGAGAGGCGAATTTCGGTTGATGAGGCCCCAAAAGGAATGGCTGATCACTCGATCGGATGCGCCGAATGTCACACCATGAAATCAAAGGGGCATAAGGATTCTTTCGATCACAACGATTTCAATGTGCACGTGGTAGTGACTCCTAAAGACTGCTCATCATGCCACCCTGTTGAAGCGAACCAGTATGGAAAAAATCTCATGTCACATGCCTACGGTAATCTTCAGCACAACACACTTTATCGATCTCTTGTGAATTCTGTGAACGGAGTTCAATCATTTGAAGAAGGGAGGTTGACCCAAAGGCCGGCCGATGCGAGCACCGATGCTGAGTCCTGCTTTTACTGCCACGGTACAATCGTGAAGGTGAAGGATATGGAAACCAGGGAAACTGACCAGGGTGAAATGACGTTCCCTGTTTTTGCAGGATGGCCCAATCACGGGGTCGGGAGGGTCAACCCGGACGGGAGCATGGGCTCATGTGGCGCATGCCACAGCAGACACCAGTTTGCCATTGAAATGGCCAGGAAGCCCTATACCTGTTCCGAATGCCACAAAGGGCCGGACGTGCCGGCATTCAAGGTGTACGAGGTCAGTAAGCACGGGAACATATTTTCTTCGCAGAGCAGGTCATGGGATTTTCATTCAGTCCCATGGATTGTGGGACGGGATTTCAATGCCCCTACTTGTGCCACTTGTCACGTTAGCCTGATGACATCTGGTGAGGGTGAGGTAATAGCAGAGAGAACCCATCAAATGAATGACCGTATACCTACGAGATTGATGGGATTGATATACGCCCATCCACATCCCACGTCTCCTGATACGACAATCATCAGGAATAAGGCCGGTCTTCCGCTAGCGACAGAGCTGGATGGGAAACCGGCGAACAAATATCTGATAAGTAAAGAGGAGCAGGACAAGAGGCAACAGGAGATGGAAAGGGTGTGTCTTTCCTGTCACAGCCAGACCTGGGTTGGTGGACAGTTTGCCCGATTTGAGCATACTATTAAAACCACAAATGCCATGACCTTAACGGCCACAAAGGTCCTTATGTCGGCCTGGGAGAAGGGTGCGGCCAGGGGAATGGCTCAAAAAGACAGCATCTTCAACGAGGCCATTGAGAAAAAGTGGGTGGAACAGTGGCTGTTTTATGCGAACACTGTCCGTTATGCCTCCGCCATGATGGGTGCGGACTATGGCGCGTTTGCCAACGGAAGATGGTATATGTCCAAGAATATCCAGGAGATGAGAGACTGGCTTGAGTTTAAACTGCGAGGACCGGGTAAGAGATCAATCCAAGAGGAAAACGGCCAATGAGTAACCAGGGTGTAATCGTAAAATGCCGTAATTGTGGTATCAGGAACAGGGTACCAAGGGACCGCTTAGGGGACGGGCCTGTCTGCGGAAGGTGTAAGGCGCCCCTTCCGGTGGAGGCCATTCCTGAAACACCTGTAAATATATACGACAGCACATTCAATAACGAGGTAATTTCACATTCCGGTCCCGTAGTGGTTGATGCCTGGGCGCCATGGTGCGGCCCATGCCAGATGGTTGGACCGATACTCGAACAACTGGCCAAAGAATATTCAGGCCGTGTCAAGATCACAAAATTGAATGTCGACGAGAACCCGGTAACCGCTTCAAAATATGGCATTCGCAGTATTCCAACAATGCTTTTTTTTAAGGACGGGAAGATGATTAATTCAGTGGTGGGGGCCCTTCCCAGGGAAGAGATTGAACGACAGCTAAGGGCGCTGTTATAATGTGGCGAGCGAATAGGAGGAAGAAGCGACATGCAAAAATCGGTTAAAATGTATTCTCTGAGCACATGTGGCCATTGTAAGGCGACAAAAAAGCTATTGAATGACTGTCAGGTAGAATATGAATTTACGGATGTGGATCTACTTAAGGGGGAGGAGAGGGCGGCTATCCTGGAGGATGTCCGAAAATGGAACCCGGCTTGCTCTTTTCCAACCATTATTATCGGAGGGAGGGTAATTGTCGGACACAAGGAAAATGAGATCAGGGAGGCACTTGGATTATGAATAATGTCGAAAGGTTATACGAGACTTTAGGGAAGGCTCAAGAGCCGAAGGGATATTATTTCAATGAGGACAGAGAGAAGGTCTTTGAACTCCTTGGGGGGCTTCTTGTCAACAAAGGGCGCTATGGATATATGTCTTGCCCTTGCAGGCTGGCCTCCGGGGACCGAGAAAAAGACAAGGATATTATCTGCCCATGTAGGTATCGAGAGGCGGACGTCAAGGAGTATGGTAGCTGCTACTGCAATTTGTATGTGACACGTGAGTGGAATGAGGAAAAGGTCCCGCACGTTTATGTCCCTGAGCGAAGGAAGAACTAGAATCCGGAAACTGGAGACTAGAAACTGGCTAACCGGTAAATGGATCAACCCACGATGGAAAAGGAGCATGACTGATGTTTGTCCTTGGGTTACAGGGAAGCCCGCGCAAAAAAGGGAATGTTGCCATTTTGCTTTCGGCCTTTCTGGATGAGGCTGAGAAGCTCGGCGCAAACACACAGCGTATTGATGTGGCAGGCAAGAATATTACTCCCTGCCAGGAATGCGGCACTTGCGATAGAGAGGGGTTCTGCCCGATAGACGATGATATGCAGGAGGTTTATCAACTGCTACGCAAAGCGGATTTAGTCGTGATGGCAACCCCCATTTTTTTCTATGGCCCCACGGCCCAGATGAAGGCCTTGATAGACAGATCACAAGCGCTGTGGGCAAGAAAATATACGCATAAACTCACTGACCCGGGCCGCAAGTGGAGAAAGGGTTTCATGCTTGCAGTAGGTGCTACAAAGGGAAAAAACCTGTTTGAAGGCACTGAGCTAACGGCCAGGTATTTTTTTGATGCCATTGGGGCAAGTTTTGAAGGGACGCTGGGATATAGAAGGATAGAAGGCCCAGGGGACATCAAAGGGCATCCTTCTGCCCTTGCTGATGTAAGGGAAAAGGCGGCGGCCCTGGTTGCGCCATTCTTGGAGAGGAAAAAGGTCCTTTTTGTATGCAGGGAAAATGCCTGCCGAAGTCAGATGGCAAGTGCGTTTGCCCAGTTTAATTTAGGAGACAGGCTGGAAGTGGAGTGTGCCGGCAGCGAACCTGCCCAAGAGGTTAATCCTGTAATGGTAGAGGCCATGGGTGAAAAGGGAATTGACATGGCCTTTCGCAAACCAAAACCTATCGACCAAATTGGGGACTTTGGAAAGCCAGACCTGGTAATAAGCATGGGCTGTGAAGACGCTTGTCCTCTATTTCCGGGTGTCAGAGTGGAGGAATGGGACCTTCCGGATCCAGCGGGGAAAGATATTGCTTTTATGCGTGAGATCAGGGACAAGATTGAAGAAAGGGTGAGAGGGCTGTAACTGGTATGAAGCTGCATCGAGTCCCGCCTGGCGGGAAATCGCAAAGCATCACCGTTTTGCCTGTCCCGGGCCGGTACGGGCCGGAGGCGAAGCTTCGTTAGAATGAGGTATGATTTTACATAGAGCACAGGGTCCTTTAAAGGCGAGATTAGACGGTCTTTACAGGGAATATAATGACGAGAGGTATATCCGATATGACCCGATAAAGTATGTGTACAGGTTCGAAGATAGTGCAGAGAAAGAGCTCGTGGGGCTTTTATCTTCGTCATTATCTTTTGGGCGGGTTAGTCAGATCTTTAAGGCAATGGATCGCCTGCTTGAAATCGTGGATAATCAACCCCTCAAATATGTCTTGAACCTTAGAAAAAGACCGGACAGGAAATTACTTTCCTTTACCTATAGGTTTGTTACAGGGCAGGATATCTACGATCTATTTGCATCGACCAGAGCTATAATCAAGAGGTACGAAACTTTAGGCACGTTTGTGAAACAGAATTACAAACAAGGAAAATTTTTGGAACTTGTGACTGAAACCATTAAGGCGTATCAGAAAGTGAACTACCTTATTCCCTCTTCATTGAAGTCTCCTTGCAAGAGGCTCTTTATGTATTTCAGGTGGATGGTTAGAGATGACAACATTGATACAGGTCTATGGGATTTCATGGATCCTTGTGAACTTGTCATCCCACTTGATACGCATATCTTCCGGGTAGGGACGGAACTGGGTCTTACATCAAGAAGGAGCCCATCCTTGAATACTGCCATTGAAATAACAAATAGTCTGAGGAGATATTGTGCATATGATCCTGTAATGTATGACTGGGCACTTTCTCATATTGGGATAATAAGGAATAATTTTGCTCTTGAGAGTAAAAATATAACGTAAAGGAGAAAAAATAAGATTTTCAGGCTGTAATAGTATCAAGGGCTTAAGCCAGGGGGTGTCTATTTTGACTCGTTGCCGAAGCACTTCCGTAGCGTGGACCTCAGGCGCTCCTTTATATCCGTTGGGACCTTTTCCTCTGCTGCCTTTTTGCACAACCGAATGGTTTTTTTTAAGGAATCTAAGCAGTTCTGGCATTCAGGGCATTCTTTGAGGTGGGTTTCTATCTTGTGGCAGAGCTTGCCATCCAATTCTCCGTCAAGGTATTCGGATATTTTTTCGAAATATTTTTTGCAGTCTTCTCTCATTGGGCCATTCCCTCTTTGTAATGGGATGATATTTTATTCCTCATAAACAGACGTGCACGGTGTAATCTGGTCTTGACCGATTGCCGAGATATTTTGAGGATGTCAGAGGTCTCTTCCGTGTTGAACCCTTGAATGTCTCTGAGGTTAAAGACCATTTGGTATTTTGGAGGGAGGGAGAAAATGGCAGTGTCAATGATCTTTTTCAATTCAGCCCTCAAGACACTATCGGAGGGGTCTTCGGACCAGTCAGGGATCTCGTATCTGCCATCAGAGCCACCTTTCCCGATAAATGACTCCAGGGAAACTTCCTGATCAGGTTCGCATTTTTTCTTTCGTCTTTTTTTGAAACAGGCTGTTGAGGCAATCCTGAATAGCCAGTTTTTCAATTTGGTTTCTTCCCTGAACCCTTTTAGATATCTGAAGGCATTTAAAAAGGTCTCCTGGGTAATGTCTTCAGCATCCTGAGGATCACCACACATCTTTAGCCCAAGTGTAAATATCCCGTTTTCATATCGTTCCACGATCTTTTCTATGGCATCCATGGAGCCTGCCTTAAACTGGGCTATAAGGTGGTGATCAGTAGTGTCGTCAGCCTTTTTATCCATGTCAATCGCTCGGCCTTTCGATGGCTTCTTTCTCTTTTCCGTGCTCTGCGAGCGCTTCGAGTCCGCTGAGGTTAAGGAATCTGATGTTACGGTCTTTTACCTCGATCAGGTTTTGCCTGTTCATCTTTGCTAATATTCGTGAGAGGGTCTCTGGGATTGTACCCAAAAGACTTGCAAGCTGTCCTTTTGATACGCCTAATGAAACGGAATCTTCTTTTCCTTGCTCATTTGCCAGGTAGATGAGATATGCGGCCAGACGGCCGGGGACCTCTTTTAGGGAAAGGTTTTCTATCTGAACAGTAAATTGACGAAGTCTCAAAGATAGAACTGCAAGCATGTTCAACGCTAGCGAGGGATTGCCTGTGATAAGCTCTGCAAAGGCCCTTCTGGGGAAAAAAAGGAGGTAGCTGTCGGAAATGGCCTCCGCACTAGCGGGGAATTGCTGACCTGAAAAGACAGGGACCTCACCGAAAGGTTCTCCCGGGCCAAAGATATGGAGAATCTGTTCCTTGCCATCAGGTGAAAGCTTATAGATTTTTACCTGTCCCACAGCGACAACATAAAAGCCGTTTCCATCGTCTCCTTCAAGGAAAACGGTATCCGCTTTATTGAAATGTTTTTCGACAACGATCTGTGCGACCTGTCTTTGCTGATTCTCAGGAAGCCCTCTGAATAGAGGAGTACGTGAGATTATGTCCAAAATTTTTTTCATCTTCAAAGGCGCATGATTTCTGGTTTTTCGTTGACTATTAAACGCGAGCCAAGGGATCTTATGCCTTAAAGATAACATCCTTTCTTGAATTGAGTCAAAGAGTATCTATAAGAAATCTGAATGAGGTTTCAGCCTGGATCCAAATAAAATATGTGACCATTTTTGGTTTGCTGTCTCTATAATAAATAACGTACCTCCTGCCTTTGCCGTTTGAAGGTATGGGGTTAGTGAAAGTATGAAAGGATGAGAGAGATGCTGAATTGGTTAAATCAAATGAATGGGGGCGGATTAATACGACACATAATTGCACTGACCGGCATTGTCTTATATGCCCACGTGGGCTATGCCCAGGAGCTGAGATTTGATGAGGCAAAGAGACTGGCCTTGGATAAGAACAAAATGATCAAGGCCTATGAGGAGGAATTCGAAACGGCAAAATATAGCTATGACCGGGCCAGGGGTGGTTATCTTCCTAAGATAAACATTACTGAAACAGGCACAAGGACGGATGAACCAGCAAATGCGGCATTTTCAAAGATGGCGCAGGGCCGTTTTGATATGAACTACTTCATGTCGCAAATGAAAGACCCGGACGCAGTGACGAACTATGAGACAAAAATAGAAATTATCCAACCCGTATTTATGAACGGGAAGATCTTCTTCGGTGTAAAGCAGGCCCGGGAGATGAAAGAGGCGTCTGAATATACATTGGAGAGAGTCAAGCAGACGGTATTATACAATCTTCATAAGGCATTTTACGGCGTTGCTTTGGCTGAAAGGGCCCTCACGACTACTGAGAAATCCTATGACCGTACAAAAAGATATTATGATATAGCCGCGAATTATTACGAGAACGGGATGTTAGTGAAGAGCGATCTGCTGGTGGCTCAATCATATACGCTTATGAATGAAGGGGCAATTCAGGAGGCCGAGAAACAGGTGGCCGTTGCCAAGAGTGTCCTTCAGAGGATCACAGATAGTGATAGGGACTGGGATGTTGTCTGGGAAGATCCTGATTACGCCTTCAGGCAGGACCTGGATTATTATCTGCACGTGGCCATCAAGAACAGGCAGGACCTCATCGCAATGGGGAAATATCTTAATGCCAGTAGGTACGAAGAAAAGAAATCAGTGTCCAGGCTCTTGCCCGAACTTGCTGTTTTTGGCAACTACTCGCAGAGCGACGATACTATCTTGGGGGACGCAGCGGATGGGTATACTGTGGGTGCCCGAGTAAAACTAAATCTGTTTAACGGATTTTCTGATTTCAACCATATTAGAGAACAGAGGAGCCGCTATCGTTCGCTACTCAATAAGGTTGCAGACAAAAGACTTGCTATCAAGGTGGAAGTGAAGGACGGCTATTATTCAGTGCTTTCCGCACAAAAGAGGCTCAGGGCCGCGAACAAGAGGGTTGATGCGGTAAGAGAGGCCCTGGCGATTACCGAAAGACGTTTTAAGGCGGGGCTAGACAAGATTACCGATCTTTTGGACAGGGAAGTAGATGTAAAGGAGGCGGAACTTGGAATGTATATGAGTAAATATGATTTGATCCTGAGTAAGGCAAAATTACTATTTGCGGCCGGCATTCTAAAATAGCCCGTGGGGATGGTTGGATTTTGGCCGGAGGCCATTGCAGATCCTTTTTGTCGAGGAGGAGGAAGATGAAAGTTAACAGGTTTTTGTGGTTTTTCTTATTGATGGGCGTCATGGCTTGTTCTTCCGCTAAGGATGAAGAGCCCAAGGAGTCATATGCGGCCTCCAGGGCATGGAAGCTAAAGACCGAAAGGGTACGAAAGGTGAGCGTTCCTGTGGTCAGGAGTTTCCCCGGAACAGTGGCAAGCGCGGAAACCGCTTTTTTGGTGCCAAAGATTGTTGGCTACATCGAGGCTATTGATGTAGTTGATGGGGACAGTTTTAAAAAAGGCGATTTGCTGGTCAAGATTAGGAGCAAGGAACTCGTCGATAAGAAAAAGTTTGCAGAAAGTGCCGTTAAGGAGACAGAGAATGGGGAGTCTCAGGCCAAAATTGGGCTTGAAATGGCTGGCGCTGCATTGAAGCAGGCAGAGGCACAGTATACCTTGGCCGAAAAGACCTACATCAGGTTCAAGAATCTCATAGAGACCGAAAGTGTTAGCAAGCAAGAATTTGATCAGGTGGAGGCAAAGTATAAGGCTGCCCTTGAGGGGAGGAAAATAGCCAAGAAGAACCTAGGGTTGTCAAACGAGAAACTGGACCAGGTGAAGATAAAGAAACAACAAGCCCTTGCAATGCTCGATGAGGTAAAGACCTATCTGAATTATAGCCAATTGAAGGCCCCCTTTGACGGCATTGTCCTCCAGAAACTGATGGATGTGGGGAATCTCGTGTCACCGGGCCATCCTATCCTGAAAACAGGCACAAAAAAGGGCGTTATTTACGCCCAGGTGAATGGGAGTGTTATGAAGGATATAAGAGTTGGTGCGGAGGCGTTGGTAGAGTTGCCCTCTGCGGATATATCTTACAAGGCCAGGATCCTTGAGGTCAGCCCCGATATTGATCCCGCCACCCGTAACTTCAGAGTAAAACTATCTGGAGGCGATGGATTGATCCCGGGCATGTATGCCAAGGTGTTTTTCGGTGAGGGTCATAAGGAAGTAATAGTTATACCAAACTCGGCCGTAAGTGAAAGGGGGCAGCTTCGTGTGATCTTTGTTGATAAAGACAAGAGAGCAGAGATGAGAATAGTCAAAACAGGCGGAAGTTTCAAAGACGGCATCGAGATACTTAGCGGGGTTCAGGTTGGAGAGAAGATTGTCGTGGAAAAAGGAGAAAATATTAAGTCCGGCGATCTTTTGGAGGACTAACCGATGACTGAAGACAAGATGGTAAAAGAGAATGGCGGTGAAAGGTGTGACACTACTCCGGAAGAAGAACTCGAAGCAATAGAGTACGCCATTTCCGAAAGGATAGCAAAGATCTTCTTGAGGTCCAAGATTACTCCCCTTTTGATAATTGCTTCGCTCTTTATCGGAATTGTATCGGTTCTTTTTACGGCAAAGGAGGAGGAGCCCCAGATCGTGGTTCCCATGGTAGACATCTTTGTCCCATATCCTGGTGCAAACGCGGGCGATGTCGAAAAGGTAGTTGTATCTCCACTTGAAAAATTGATGTGGGAAATTCCTGGTGTTGACTATGTTTACAGCGTCTCAATGAATGACGTTGGTCTTGTAACAGTACGCTTCAAAGTAGGTGAGGATGAGGAAAAGAGTATCATCAAACTGAAAACGAAAATTGATTATAACATGGACAGAATGCCCCATGGCGTCCTTCCGCCAATTATTAAGAGTAGGTCTATTGATAGTGTACCTCAACTGGCCGTAACGTTGTGGTCTGTGAAATATAGTCCCTACAGTCTCAGGAGAATTGGAGATGAGGTGGAAAACAGTCTTAAGGAGGTGGATGACGTTTCCCAGACATCTATAATTGGTGGGTATAAGCGTGTTGTGAGGGTTGAACCCGACATAGAAAAGCTGCGTGCTCATGGTCTCGACCTCCTCAAACTTTACGGGGCCCTTTCCATGTCAAACCAATCGCTGAACACAGGCGAGGTAACGACGGGTGGAGATGTGATATATCTTACGGCAGGGGGTTTTTTCAAAACAAAGGACGATGTAAAAAACCTGGTGGTTGGCGTTAACCAAGGGAAACCCGTTTATCTAATGGATGTTGCAGCGATATATGATGGTCCTGGTGTGCCGCATCAGTATCATCTGATAGGCTTTAATAAAGAGCGGATACTCAATAAATTTCAGGCGGTCACTATTTCCATCTCCAAGAGAAAAGGAAGCGATTCGGTTGTAGTTGCAGAGGATATATTAAAGAAGCTTGATACCCTGAGAGGGTATATAATACCCGAAGGAGTTTATACCACCATAACGAGAAACTATGGGCAGACAGCGTACGATAAGGTTAAAACCTTGATTGAACACCTGCTTGGGGCAATCCTGGCAGTTATGATCGTTATGACCGTATCGATGGGATGGAGAGCAGGCCTTGTTGTTTTTGTTGCTTTGCCGGTGACCTTCGCGCTAACACTTTTTGTGTACTATATGTTCGGTTACACATTAAATAGGGTGACCCTTTTTGCCCTCATTTTTGTCGTGGGCCTAGTGGTTGACGATGCAATAATTGTTGTGGAAAACATGGAAAGGCATTTTAAGATTGCTAAGAACAACTTGCTTGCCAGGGCCATACACGCGGTGGGAGAAGTAGGTAACCCGACAATCCTCGCTACCATAACCGTGATTGTGGCCATATTCCCAATGGCATTTGTGAGGGGACTGATGGGGCCCTACATGAAACCCATGCCTATAGGTGCGTCGCTTGCCATGATTTTTTCTCTATTTGTAGCCCTTACAATTACACCATGGCTTGCGTACAGGCTCCTTGCCGGGCATGCCGCTGAAAATGTCGATGTGCAGGATGAAGAGGAATGGGTAAAGTCTACAAGGCTATACAGGATCTATAACAGACTAGTTTTGCCGTTAATGGAGAAGAGGAGATCAAGAGCCCTTCTCATAGTTGTGATAGTTGTTCTGTTTATCGGCGCATTCATGTTTGTTCCCACCAAGATGGTGGTGATGAAGATGCTTCCTTTCGATAATAAAAACGAACTGCAAGTAATTATAGATATGCCCGAGGGCACACCGCTTGAAAGGACTACCACCGTTGCAAGCGATATAGGCAATTATCTTGCAGGGGTAAGAGAAGTGGCAAACTATGAGATCTACGCCGGCGTTGCGGCCCCTTTTAATTTTAACGGTCTTGTGAGACACTATTTTCTGAGAAAGGGTGAAAACGTGGCAGACATTCAGGTAAATTTCGTAGATAAAACGACGAGGAAACTCAAAAGCCATGATCTTGCCAAGATAATCAGGGGACCGGTGCAGGAGATCGGAAGGAGGTACGATGCCAATATCAAGATAGCCGAAGTTCCTCCTGGCCCCCCTGTGCTTTCTACTCTTGTTGCTGAGGTTTACGGACCTGATCGGAAAAGCAGGATGGATGTCGCCTCAAAGGTAAAAAAGGTTTTCGAGACAACGGATGGTGTAGTGGATGTGGACTGGTTTGTTGAAGATGACATGAAAGAGCTGGATTTCACTGTCGACAAGGAGAAGGCCGCCCTGACAGGTGTTTCGACAGAAATGGTTTCCAAGAGCTTATATATGGCCATTAAAGGTATGAAGGTGGGAATCTTGCATACCGGCAGGGACAGGGAGGATGTGGATATCATACTCAAAGTTCCTGAAAAGCAGAAATCTAAGCTTGAAATATTGAAGGATATAAATCTGATTTCTATGGCGGGACGGCCCGTGCCATTAAGCGAACTTGTTAAGATCAATGAAAAGGTCAAAGACAAGGCCCTTTACCATAAGGATTTGAAGCCCGTGGTTTACGTTGTAGGTGACGTTGCCGGTACAGAAGAGAGTCCTGTTTACGCGATTTTGAAGATGAAGAAGAGGATTGGAGCAATTACAAATGGCGGCCATAAGATAAATCAGTTCTGGACAAAACAACCTGATAATACAGAAGAGGCTTCTTTGAAATGGGACGGAGAGTGGCAAATTACCTATGAAGTTTTCAGGGATTTAGGCCTTGCCTTTGCGGCAGCATTGGTGATTATGTACTTTGTGCTTGTGGGTTGGTTCAGGTCTTTTGTCACCCCCATCATAATGATGATACCTATCCCTTTAAGCCTGCTTGGCATAATCCCCGGTCATTTCTTTTTTGGGAAATTCTTTACCGCGACAAGTATGATAGGTTTTATTGCCCTTGCAGGCATAATGGTCAGGAACGCGGTGCTCCTGATCGATTTTATAGAAGTCGGCCTTGAAAAGGGAAAAGGAATCAAGGAGGCCGTAATAGAGTCCGGCGCGGTAAGGACAAGACCGGTCATCCTGACGACGGTAGCGGTTATAACCGGGGCCTTCTTCATGCTTCCTGATCCCATATTCTCCGGGCTTGGGGTGTCACTAATAACCGGCGCTGCCGTTTCGACCGTTTTGACCCTTGTAATAATTCCTTTGGGTTATTATAAATATTATACGATTGTGCAAAGGTTTAAAAAAGCTAACTAATATCTTTGTAAAACTTTAGACGGTTTCCTAAAATGGGGTAAGGGATGGTTTCCGTCGCAACGGCCTTGAAATGTGAGCCCCGAAACATTGAACCTCTTCAGCTACACGTTAACCGAGGAGTGATGCCATGAATAATCGTTATGCCAACCCGTATGTCATCGGAGTTTTACTTGGACTGGTCTTGTTATTTTCCTTTTATACGATGGGAAGAGGCCTGGGGTCATCCGACTCTTTTTCGCGGATAACGACCGCTGGTGTGAAGCTTGTAGCCCCTGCGCACGCAGGGACAAACCGATACTTTTCAAGATACCTGGGTGGTGGAAAATCTCCACTCATGGCATGGCTGGTTTTCCTGACCCTGGGGGCCGGTCTTGGGGGGCTGTTTTCCGCGTTTATTTCCAAACGTGTCAGAGGAGAGGTGGCTCGAGGCCCTTCCGTAGGGGTTTCAGTACGTCTGTGGCTGGCCTTTGGGGGTGGTATTCTTTCCGGGTTTGCCGCCAGGCTGGCCAGGGGATGCACGAGTGGACAGGCGCTCACCGGTGCCTCTGAACTGGCCTTTGGTAGTTGGGTTTTTATGTTTTGCATCTTTGCCGGTGCATATGCAACCGCCTATTTTTTTAGAAAGGAGTGGCTATAATGGGACCTCTTTATAAATTCGGTTGGTTTGGTTTTGCTTACAGTCTCCAACTGGCCGGACTCATAGGCTTCCTCTTCGGATTCCTCCTTGAAAGGGCAGGCTTTGGAAATCCCCGCAAACTCACCGCTATCTTTTACCTAAGGGATTTTGCGGTCCTCAAGGTCATGTTTACCGCTATTGTGGTCTGTATTCTGGGTCTCCTTTATTTTTCGGCTTTCGGCTGGATCGATCTCGACCGGGTATATCTCTTGCCGACCTTTATCTGGCCCCAAATAGTGGGTGGCCTTATCCTTGGTGTCGGTTTTGTTATCGGGGGTTACTGCCCCACCACCTCGGTGGTGGCGACAGTTTCGGGGAAACTGGACGGATTGATTTTCATTGTAGGGATGATGTTTGGTTCTTTTATTTTTGCGGAGCTATTCCCGCTACTTCAGGCCTTTTATTCTTCCGGTGACATGGGCGTGGTGCGTCTCTCAGATGTCTTTGGCCTCCATTCCGGCATTATTGCACTTCTGGTGTGCCTCATGGCGCTGGGTGCCTACTGGTTTGTAGAAAAGGTAGAGGAAAGATTTGGAGACAAGGAGACCCTGCCCGGCGGGTCAAGGAAGATCAAGAGATCAGCCGCTGCCCTACTCGTGGTGCTCGGCCTGATCTTGGCCATCATCAATCCAGATAGAATAGCCACCAAGCGGTCGTCTTTACAAATTCATCAGGAAAAAGAGGTGGAAAAGATTCAGAAGGTGGTGCCAGTGCCGGTTGAACCATCTTCATCAGGCTTTAAGATAATGGATGATGAAGGATGTTAGTAGTATCATAGGCGCGTGGAAAGGAGGTACCCATGTTAGTAATAGAGGACCTGCAGGTTAAGCTAGGTGATAAGGAGGTCTTGAGACATATCGACCTGGAGATCAAACCCGGTGAGACCCATGTCCTGTTCGGTCCGAATGGCTCAGGCAAGACCTCTCTTCTAATGACGATTATGGGGTATCCCCAGTATGAAGTGACAGAAGGAAAGATTACATTCAACGGACAGGATATTACCAGTCTACCTGTTAATGAGCGGGCAAGGCTGGGTATTGGCATATCTTATCAGAGGCCTCCAACTATTAATGGGGTAAAGACGAGCCAAATAGTGGGGATTTGCGCGAAAGGGGATGTTGACACGAAGGCCATGGCAGCCAAAGTGAACTTTTCTGAATTTTTGGCCCGTGACATCAATGATGGATTTTCCGGAGGGGAGATAAAGCGTTCCGAATTACTCCAGTTGATGGCACAAGATCCTCAATTATTGCTCTTTGATGAGCCAGAGTCGGGCGTTGATCTGGAGAATATGGTCCTCATTGGCTCCACCATCAGCGAGTTGCTTCAAAGAGACTTTAAGATGAACGACGGCAAGACACAGAAAGAGAGACGTACCTCGCGGACCAAGATGGGGCTGATTATCACCCATACCGGTTTTATCCTGGATTATGTGACCGCGGATAAGGGGCAGGTCCTATACAATGGCGCATTGACCTGTACTACCAATCCAAGAGAGATTTTCAAATGTATCAGCCAAGTTGGTTATGAGGAGTGTGTGCGATGCGCGATCTAGACAAAAAGGCCCTCAAAGCCAAGGAGAAAAAGGCTACACTTGGTCAAGACATTGATCTTGACTCTTTTAAGGTGGGATATGTCCATCATGAATATGTGGAAGATCTTACTACCCTGTCCGATAGCGACAAGGCGAGGATGATACTGGCGGGTGTTGATGCCGAGGAAAAAGAGAGGTCCGGGACCTATATCCAAAAGGATACGGAGGTTGTGCATGTTGGGTCAACACAAGAAGGTGTGGAGGTTATACCCATTAAACAGGCCCTAAGGGAGGACAAATGGATAAGAGATTACTACTGGACCCTGGCATCGGTTGATACAGACAAATATACTGCCAGGGCCAGACTCGATCTGCACAACGGGTATGTCATAAGGGCCCTTCCCGGCAGCAAGGTTATCTATCCTGTCCAGGCATGCCTATACCTTGAAAAGGATGGCTTAAGCCAGCATGTACACAATATTATTATTGCTGAAGAGGGCTCCGAACTGCATATTATTACCGGTTGTGCCACGGCCTCCCATGTACAACGGGGCGTTCATATAGGCGTATCCGAGTTTTTCGTCAAGAGGAATGCCAAACTCAGCTTTACGATGATCCACCACTGGGCCGAAGAGATGATGGTTCGCCCCAGGTCCGTTGGCGTGGTCGAGGAAGGAGGCCTTTTCCTGAACAATTACATTTGCATGAGGCCTGTCAAATCCTTACAGATGTACCCCACCACTTACCTTTCAGGGAGGGGCGCAGTGGCCCGTTTTTATAGTCTTCTTGTCGGGAATCATGGCTCTGAAATGGATGTCGGAGGTCGGATTTTTTTGAAAGAGGAGGATACGCGCGCCGAGATTGTGTCACGGGCCATCACCAATGGCGGGAATATAATCGCCCGGGGCGATCTGATTGGCGAGGTGCCGGGGATAAAGGCCCACCTGGAGTGCCGTGGCCTTATATTAAACGGCGGATCCATTCATGCCATCCCTGAATTGAACGGAAGGGCGGATGGTGTGGAAATGTCTCACGAAGCAGCGGTCGGGAAGATCGCCCAGGAGGAGATCCTTTACCTCATGTCCCGAGGTATGAGTGAAGATGAGGCCGTTTCGACCATTGTTCGGGGATTTTTGAGTGTGGATATTCCAGGTCTGCCACCTCAGTTAAAGGCCGAGATTGATCGCGCCGTGGAACAGAGCGACAAGGACATGTTATAGCAACTAGGGGACGTCCGTGAAATATTAACATTGTATAATAGTTTGGGCGTTTGAAAAAGGCTAAACTGATGCAATTTTTCTTGATCGACATACGGATCCCAGCATAAGAAAAGTAAATCGGAGTGTGGGTTTAGAAAGGGAACGAGAGGGAAAGACCTATCCGCATGTCATTGTCAGATAATTTATCAAGATCTAGGCGATCCTCCAGACTGCTCCTGAAATCATTTTGCAGCTTACGATTGTATTTGTAAGTAACGTTAACCGCGCTATAAATATTTCCCGTGTACCAGCCTATCTCCAGAAAAGTCAATATTCCACCCAGTACATTATGGTCTTCGTGAAAAGACTCTGCCGTGGCCCAGACGAAAAGTCCGTTTAGGAGAAATGCCACCATTGCATCTTCGTAACGCGAGACGTAGGCATGCCCAAGGCCCGGGATAAAGGCCGCCAAGACTCCGGCAAGCGCAGGACTCTTTAGAGGTAGTTTTTCTCCCCTAAGGCTCTGTTTTGCAAGTTCTTGTGAGCTATCATAAAATGAGCTGTCCTTTTCCATTCGGCCAAAGATGTCCGATGCCTGGCGCCATTTATTTTCCTGAATCTTGGTCCAGCCAAGGCGGTAGATGGCTGCATTTTTCAGGTCAGGAAACGGGTATTGTTCAGCAAGCAGGCCAAGGTAGTATTCGGCTTCGTTTGAAATGCCTTGCTCGTAATAGGATTCACCGGTCAAGAAGAGGGCCTTTCCGGCAAGGGGACTATCGGGATTAGATTCGACTATCTGAGAAAATACCTCCCTGGCTGCATCATAACGTCGAGCCTTCAGATGGCAGATTCCGATTAGTAAGCGGGCATTTTTTACGTGCGGATCATGAGGGAAAAAATAAATGAATCTCTTAAATTCTCCGATAGCCATATCATATTGGCCATTATCCATACAGTCCTGCGCAAAGTCGAATTGTTCAGTGCTATCCAACATGATCTGCTTCGGGAAGACCGGTGAGGCACTCAGCAATGAGAGGAGTATCGCAAAAAAGAGGGAGCAAAGGGTATTAATCTTGACCCTGTTCATCCTGATGGGACCACCAAAAGTCATTGTTTTCGACCGGATCAAGGATCTTTGCCCGGCCATTTACATACACAATGGGGGAAACCTTCCCCTCATTCGGTTCGTGGATTAGGCGATCGACCGTCATAAGCCAACCCATGATAAAACCGTGCTTTTGAAAGGCCATGACACTGTAAGAGGAGCATGTGGGTGAACTAGGGCATCTTTCCCCGTCCACCCTTGAAATATGATCCCTAAAAATAGAGACGAGCCACGCTCCTATGTTGAGCCCCTGGGTTTGATTGCAGGAAGAGGTCGCATGTTGCTCCTTGGGGCATGAAAAGGCATGACCTTGCCAGCAGGTCCCCTGGCAAGGGCCTAACAAGGCGGCACACAGGGCAAGGAAAAAAGTGACCCTGATGGCAAAATTCATCTTAACTACCCCACGATAGGTCTCTAAACGCCTACTATAATGAACTGGAGCAAATAAGTCAAGACGGCAACCGTTGCCTACCCCTTTTATTGACACAGAGTAAAGGTGCTGGTAACATACTTGTCGTTGCTCCAGGACCCGAATTCTTTAAATTTTGACAAAACAGGATCTTATGCCCGTCTACGAATATACAGCACTTGACAAGGCCGGAAAGAACATAAACGGCATTATTGATGCCGACAGCGCAGTGGCAGCTCGACATAAGTTAAGGGGATCAGGGATCTTCCCTGTGGGAGTGAAGGAGACTTCATCCAGGCTTAAAGATGCTCTTCCCACCTCGATACCTATCTCCAGTTTATTTAAGCGGGTCAAAGCAGGCGAGCTATCAGCAGCTACAAGACAATTATCGATCTTATTGGGAGCAGGGGTACCTCTTGTTGCTTCACTGGAGGCATTGATATCCCAGATTACTAATCCTGTGCTAAAAAAGACAATAGCCCAGGTAAAAGAATCTGTAAACCAGGGTAACAGCCTTGCCTCGTCATTGTCAGAACACCCCGGTATATTTTCACAGATTTACATTAACATGGTCCGTGCGGGGGAGGCCTCGGGTTCACTCGATCTTGTCTTGGACCGTCTTGCCGAGTTTGCTGAGCATCAACAGGCCTTAAAAGGTCGTTTTAAGGCGGCCCTGGCCTATCCCGTGTTCATGTTTTTTATTGGAAGTATAATCCTATTTGTTCTTCTCACCTTTATCGTTCCCAATATTACCAGGATGTTCAGTGAAATGCATCAGACCCTCCCCCTCCCTACAATAATATTAATTGGTCTGGGCAATTTTATGAAATCTTTTTGGTGGCTTGTTTTGGCCGCCTTGGCCGGCGCTGTCCTGGTGGGAAGAAAATTAATAAAGACTCCAAGGGGAAGTCGCATATGGGATGAAGTCAAGCTCCGTGTTCCCGGTATTGGGGCCATCAGTTTGAAGATGGCCATGGCCAGATTTGGTAGGACGCTTGGTAGCCTGCTTCAGAGCGGCGTTCCATTGCTGTCTGCCCTCCAGATTGTTAGAAACATTGTAAATAATCTCCTGATAGCCGAGGTCATTGATCACGCAATGGACGACATTGAAACAGGTAAGGGTCTTGCGGGCCCCCTTTCTCAAAGTCGGTGGTTCCCCCCTATCGCAATACAGATGATTTCTGTGGGTGAGCAGAGTGGGGAATTGGAGAGGATGTTAGATAAGGTTGCAGATATCTATGAGGGGGAGGCGGAATCCCAGATAATGACCATGACATCCATGATGGAACCGGTCATGATTCTGATTATGGGGCTCACTGTAGGATTTATTGTTGTTGCTATATTACTTCCCATATTTGAGATGAACCAGTTGATTCATTAAAGACTGTGATGGCCTTGTGGGGGCCAACACAGCGTTTCGGACTTTGGTCATGAGTAGCCAATATGATGAGAGGGGAAGGGAAAATGTCTAGAAACAGGATGAAAGAAGGTGGGTTTACCCTAATAGAGCTTATGGTGGTTATGGTAATCCTCGGCATTCTGGCAGGTCTAATTATTCCCAGGATCATGGGGAGACCTGAAGAGGCCAGAAGAATGAAGGCCCGGGTTCAGATAGAGAGTATAGAGACCGCACTAAAGCTATACAAACTGGACAACGGCGCGTATCCTTCCACTGAGCAGGGACTCCAGGCCCTGGTGGAGGCCCCGACTGTTGGACAACTCCCAAAGGCCTGGAGGGAAGGCGGCTACCTCGAGAAAGGCAGGGTCCCCAAGGATCCATGGGGAAATGATTATGTCTATCTTTCCCCTGGTGTTCAGGGTGAGTTCGACTTGATGTCCTATGGTGCCGACGGAGAGCCGGGTGGAGAGGGGAAGGACAAGGATGTTAACAATTGGGAACTGGACTGACACTTGAATGAGACAGGACCCCCTCAATGATACTAAGGCCTATACTCTTATTGAACTCACTGTAGTACTGGTATTGATTGCCCTGATAATCACACTAATTGTTCCTCGATTTCGATATGCAATTCTGAGTGATAATCTTAAGTCTATTACGCGCAGAATGGTCGGCATGATTAAGGTGTTGAGAAATGATGCGGTTAGGGATCAAAAGGCCTATGTCCTCCATTTTGATTTGGATTCAAATGACTATTGGGTAGAGTCTGACGATATGACTGCGGAGGAGCGGACGCGGGTCCATGAGAAGGCCACCCCTTTTCCCAAAGGCATCGAGGTTATTGACGTCTGGTACGGGGGCAGGGGTAAGAAAGCGGATGGAGAGGCGACCATAAGATTTAATAAGAATGGATATGTTCAAGAGTCAGTGATTCATTTTGGGTCAGAAGATGGCAGGAAATTCACCCTTGTGTTGAGCCCTTTTTTGGGAAGGGTGAAGGTATTGGAAGACTATGTTGATTTTGAGGGCAGTTAACCTTAGTTGTTCTACGGGTGTCTTGGATGGAAGGCGATGGACGGTTAATAGGAGGCGGGCCTTGCAATAGGTATTCCGGGTTTACGCTTCTCGAGGTGATGGTGGCAATGGCCATAATAGCCATAGCGTTGACCGCCATCTTGGGGTCACAGTCTCAGAGTGTATCTCTGGCCGGTGAGGCAAGGTTCTATACCACTGCCGCTTTCTTGGCGCAAAGTAAAATGGCCGAAATAGAGGCAAAAAAAATAGAGGATCTGACATCCGATTCAGGCGATTTTGGAGATGATTTTCCAGGATATGTTTGGAGTGTGACGGTGAGCAACGTTATGTTTGGTGGCCTTGAAGACGTCTCCGATCATCTCAAACAGATTGATTTGGGCGTCTCTTGGGGCAAGGACGAGGCGTATCAATATCGGCTTAGACTATACCGGTTTTCTTCATAGACCTGGTGGATCCACAGACCCAACAAACCCAACAAACCCGACAAACCCAATGAGCCCAATGAACCCAACAAACCCAAGGGGTTTTACCCTGCTGGAGATCCTGATAGCCATCTTTATCTTTGGAGTTGTAATGTCAGTAATCTTCACCGCCTATACGGGCACATTCCGAAATATAGAAGAGACTGAATCCAAAGGAGATGTCTATGAAATGGCTCGCATTGCATTGGAGAGGATGAAAGAAGATTTGGAGTCGGCCACGAGATCTGAGTTTGTGGGAGAGGATGCAGAAATTGATGGGAGTAGTGCTGATACCCTCGATTTTGTATCAAGGGCACATATTGTCCTGGACGAGGAGGATGAAGATACAGGGCCTGCCAAGATAGTCTATTATGTAAAAAAGAATGATAACGAGGAAGATGGCTCCCTTGTTTTCTATAGGTCTGATACACCGGAGTTTGAAGAGAGGCCGGAGGAAGGCACGGGCGGCCTCGTGATTTGTGATGGGCTTTCTTCGGTCGACTTCACTTATTATGATGACAAAGGCGACGTCTTTGACGCATGGGATTCTGCTGACAAATCCGGTGAAGAAAAATTGCCGAAAATGGTTTCCATTGTGCTGGGGTTTATAAATAAATCAAATCCTGATGCGCCGCTTAAATTTATGACGAGTGTTGAACTGCCAATGTCTATGCCTGGGGAAAAAAGTGGGAAGTCCTCTTAAAGACGAAAGGGGCTTTGCCCTTATACTCACGATTCTGATAATAAGTCTGATTGTTGCCTTGACGCTTGACTTCAACAGGTCCATGCGTTCTGATCTGTACGCGGCGGCAAATTTTAAGGATGGAATCCAACTCGGGTGTATAGCAAGATCTGGCATCAACGGGGCCCTTGCAATCCTCCTTGGAGACGCTCAAGATAATAATTTTGATTCTCTACTAGAGGATTGGGCAAACCTGGAGGCACTCTCTGTCCATTCTTCTTCCATATTTGATGAGGGTAGTTTTGAGGTCCATGTCATTGATCAAACAGGAAGGATACAGATCAATAAACTTGTCGTTCAGGAGGGAGAAAACAAAGGAAAGTTTAATGCGGGCCAGAAGGACCTGTTGAAGAGGTTCCTGAGTTCTGACCAATTCGGCCTTGGCACTGAGAATGTGGACGATATTATAGATGCCATAAAAGACTGGATCGACCCGGATAATGAGGCGACTGGATTCGGCGGTGCGGAAAGCGATTATTATCAATCTCTTGAGGTCCCTTATTCTTGCAGGAATGCCCCCTTGGAATCACGTAGAGAGCTCCTTTTGGTAAAAGGGATCACAAAGGAGATTTTTTACGGCACAAAAGACAAGCCAGGAATATCTGATTTCTTAACTGCTTACGGTGCCGGCAAGGTCAATATTAACACTGCAGATCCCATGGTCTTAAATGCCCTTTCCGATCAATTGGATCAGGACATGGTAGAAAAAATGATTGAATATCGGGAAGATGAAAGGAATGACTTGAGTAAGGTGGAATGGTACAAGACCGCCCTGGGGACAAACGAGGACATCATTGAGCCTGATCTAATTACTACCTCAAGCACCTACTTTGAGATAAGGTCGGAAGGTATTAAAGGGACGATGACTAAACGGGTTACGGCAATGGTGGAAAGAGAGCCGGGCTATGGCAAGATCAAGGTCCTATCGTGGAGAATTGAGTAGCGCTATAGTTTCTTGAACTTTTTAGTATTGTTGTGTTAAAAGGTAAGAGCTCAATAATTGGGGGTAACTATGGTAGCAAAAGGCAAAGGCCGGCAGTGCGGCCTTTTTTCGGCCTTCTATTCTGCCTGAGGCATTTACGGGGGCGGCGTCTGGGTATCAGATCTTAGGCTGGTAGCGTGGTTCCAATATAGACTTTGTTGTGAGAGAATGCCAAGCGCATATCGCCGCGCAATGATTGTGATGAGAGGGGGCAGTAATGATACGTCTGTCTTGGTTTTTGGCCTCAAAAAGGTTCCACTGCCGGCCCTGTCCTATTTACTCTTTGGTGATTAACCCCCGTTTATTGAGTAATTACAAAGTGACAAAGTCAATAGACAACATGAACCCAATAGATCTAATAAGTATTGCTAATGCCAGGAAAAATTTTAGGTCTCGACATAGATGACGATTCAATTTCTGCCGTCCGGGTGGAAAGCGGTCTAAAGGGATATAAGATTGTCGCCTGCGCTCGGGTTGACGTAGAAGGTGACGGCGATCAGGATGATGCCCTGAGAAGGCTATTGGACCAAATGGAACCTGAGGCCGATACCTGTATCGCCTCAATCCCTGGAAAATATGTCTCGTACCGCAATCTCCAAATGCCTTTTAAGGATATGAAGAAAATAAGGCAGACCGTTCCTTTTGAGATTGAGACGATGGTACCCTTTCCCATTGAGGAACTCTTGGTAGATTTTACGATTACTGATCGATCGGATCAAAGTGGGATCCTGGCTGCTTGTGTGAAGAGGTCTTACATATCCGAGTTCTTGGCTCGCCTCAAGTCCTATGGAATTGATCCCGACGTCTTGGATATCAGATGTGCGCCTACCGTCTCATGGCTCTTAGGACAGGTGGGAACACCAGATAATGGGCTGTTTTTGGATATAGGCAAGAAGAGAACGACCATGGTTCTCCACCTCAATAGACGTATTGCCCTGATTCGCACCTTTGTCTTTAACGGTGAACCCATAGGCTGGTATTTCTCCCATGGCACAAGTGATAGCATGGAAGATGAGCTGGTGTCGGAGAAAATTGGGTCCTGTCTTGAGGCCCTATGCACAACAGTCCAGAATACCATTCATTACTTTGGGGGGCAGTCCAAAAGAATTATTCGTCCAGAAAAGATTTTTTTTACCGGGATGGGGGCCCTTTATCCGGAGACGGCATCTATACTAAGGCGATTTTTTGATGTTGAGACCGAGCAGATCAACCTGAGCAATGATGTCAGGATCAATATTGTCGAAAGTGCTGCTCAGGCCTGGAATCCAGCGCTAATGGATGATGCGCTCGCCCTCGCCATTCGTGATGTCAAGCGAGACCAGGGTTTCAATTTCAGAAGAGACGAATTTGAGGTAAGGAAGCAGTATTTTGCGCTCAAGAAGGAACTCCGGAAGGTAGCTATTTCTTTGATAATCATACTGTTATGTCTTGCTGCGGATATGGGCGTAAGCCACTATTTTCTAAAAAAGAGATATAATATGCTGGATCAAAAGATTAGTGAGATATTCAAGCAGGCCTTTCCAGATGTGAAAAGGGTTGTAGATCCTGTACAGCAGATGAAGGTGAAGATCAATGAAATAGTGAAATCGTCCGGGACTTACCCTGGAGGGAATTCGAGTGTTAAGATGCTGGACCTGCTGAGGGATATCTCGGAACGCGTCTCCAAATCTCTGGATGTGGATGTGACCCGTATGGTCATTGATCCAGAGACAGTGCGGGTCAGTGGCAGTACCGACACGTTCAACACAGTTGACAATATAAAAACGGGACTTGAGCCGTCTGCCTATTTTAGTGGCGTTACCATTTCCTCGGCCAATCTTGACCGGACAGGTAAGCGGGTCAAATTTGAAATTAAACTGCAAAGGGCACATTAAGATGGTTCACTGGGCATGAAACTGGCAAAAAGAGAAAAATACCTTGTCTACTTTGTGGTTAGCGGCATATTGATCTTTTTTCTGTTTCAGTTCCTTATCTTTCCCATTTTTGAAAGTAAGGCGCGTACAGAGAGGGGTATCAAGGCGAAAGAAGAGGCCTTAAAGGAGATTGTGGGTCTGGCATCAAAGTACAAGGCACTGAAAAAGGGCTCTCAGGGGATAGAGCAGACCCTTGCCAGGCGCAAGAGTGGATTTACACTCTTTTCATTTCTTGAAAAGGCGGCAGGTGAGGCCCAGGTCAAAGAGCATATTAAATATATGAAACCCTCTGTTTCCCAAGATGTGGGGCCTTATAAAGAGTCAATGGTGGAGATGAAGCTGGAGGGAATTACCCTGAAACAGTTGGTGGGTTACCTTTATAAGATCGAATCACCAGTAAATGCCATAAGCGTCAAGAGGCTTTCAATTCAGAAAAACAAACGAGAGGCCGGTTACCTGGATGCCGTTTTGCAGGTATTAACATTTAAGTAAATGTCAAAAATGGAGTAAATAATCCGTATGATGGCCCGAGAACTCATGCCATGAAAAAAAGCAGAAAAATTTTTGGATACGTTCTTTACTGCATCGTGTTGACCCTTGTCCTCCTGTACTATCGTTTCCCTTCGGGTTTCTTGACGGATTATCTGGAAACAAAAATAGACAAGGCGGCACCTGCATTCCTGGTTTCTATTGGGCAGGTTTCTCCTACCTTGCCATTTGGTTTGAAGTTTACACAGACCGAGGTTTCACTGAAAACTGATCCAAAATCTAGTTTTTTAAAGGCAGAAAGTCTCTTTATCAGGCCGGCGTTGTGGTCTTTCTTGCGAGGTAAGTTTCAGTGCTGCTTTGACTGTGCGGCCTATAATGGTGATTTGAAGGGATGCGTCCGTTTTGCGAAAAATAGCGTAAAGGCCCCGTTTACTTCTTCAATGGATTTGAGTGACATCCGCATTGGTGATTGTGCCTATATTTCAACCCTATTGAGGCATAATATAAAAGGAATCCTGTCCGGTAACATTAAATACAGCGGGCAGTATAATCTGCTACTGAATGGCACGGCAGAGGCAAACCTGAAGGTATCAGACGGCCGGATAGAATTTTCAAGCACTATTTTGAGCTTAGATGCTATTGATTTTAATGTGCTCTTGATAAAGGCAGTTATGAAGCGACGGAGGTTGGATCTAAGGCGTGTGGAATTAAAAGGGCAAGAAATTCAAGGCACATTATCTGGCAGTATCAGCCTCAGGAGGAATCTTTTGAAAAGTGGCCTGCATTTAAGGGGGTCTATTGAGCCACTTGACGGATTCACCAAAAATGCTAAGGGCGCTTTCGGTAGGAAAAGAAGGCTCACTTTTATTATTCATGGAACTATTGGAGAACCAAAGATAAAGTTGATATAATATGACAAAGATTTACCCCATATTCAATATACTTGCCCTTTCGGTAATTATTTATTGTGGAGTGGATATTTTTTACAAGGTAGGCTCTTCACAGATAAGACAGATCAGCACTAAAGAGATAGCTATGCAACAAATCCCAGATGTTGAACTGCACAAGACCTCTCAAATCAGTGATTTTAAGGTGATCATGGAGAGGAATATCTTCGGATCCCTTGTTGAGGGAGGCCGGGGGGTAAAGGAAGAAGAGATTGAGTCCCTTGAGCCCACCAGCCTGAAGGTCGCCCTGTTGGGGACGGTTACGGGTAGTAAACAAAATGCGTATGCTGTTATTGAAGAAATAGACAAGAGGAAGCAGGGCCTGTACAGGGTTGGTGATAGTGTTCAAAATGCCATTGTCAAGATGATCCTCAGGGGGAAGGTGATCCTTACGGTAGGTGACAAGGATGAAATACTCACTATGGAGGAGTCGGCCAGTTCTAAACCCGAGAGTCCCGGGACATTCCCAATGCCCTTTAGAAAAATTCCTTCCATAACAGTTAGCCGGGCAGATCTTCAAAGCTCTCTTGAAAATATGAATGAGCTTTTGACCCAGGTGAGGGTCAGGCCCCATTTCAAAGACGGTGAGGCAGATGGCTTGCTAATTGACCGCATTAAGGGTGGTTCCATCTTTTCCAAACTCGGATTAAGGAATGGGGATGTCGTTCAAGGAGTGAATGGCAAGGCCATTGAAGGACCTGACGACATATTTGCCCTGTATGATAGCCTGAAATCCGGTTCAGAGGTGTCAATACAAATGACCAGAAGAAATAGGCCCAAAACCTTAAATTATAGGTTCAAATAGATAAGAAAGTGTATACTTCTTTTTTCGGCCTTATAGAAGGTCCCTTCAATTTAACGCCAGACGAGCGGTACCTCTTCCTAAGCCCTTATCACAAAGAGGCGCTTGACCATCTCCTATATGGGATAAATGAGAGGAAGGGGTTTATAGTGATTACTGGCGGTATCGGTACTGGGAAGACCACTTTATGTCGTGCCCTTCTTGGTCATCTGGATGCCAACACAAAAAGTGCCCTTGTATTTAATTCGTTTATCTCGGACATGGAACTCCTGAGAACGGTGAATCAGGAATTTGGTATCGATATGGACCCTGCAGCAGAGAGTAAAAAAGACTATATCGATGCCCTTAATAATTTTCTACTTAATACATTTAGTAGCGGCGGCAATGCAGTCCTTTTGATCGATGAGGCACAAAACCTTTCATACTCGGTCCTTGAGCAGATACGCATGCTCTCCAATCTGGAGACAGAGAAGGAAAAGCTGATCCAGATCGTGCTTGTGGGTCAGTTTGAATTAAGAGAACTCCTGGCGAGTCCATCCCTAAGACAATTGGATGAGCGTGTCATGGTTAGATATGACTTGGGGCCCTTGGATCGCAAGAATCTAAAGGGTTATGTGGAGCATCGTCTGGTGGTCGGAGGCAACCGGGGGGCGATAAGATTCACCAAGAGGGCCTATAGGGAGATCTATGTATACTCTCGGGGGAACCCGAGGCGGATCAACGCGGTCTGTGATAGAGGGCTGCTTATCGCTTATGCCAAGGGAAGACACACCATATCCAAACGAATAATCCTGAAGGCGGTCAAGGATCTTCGAGGAGAAATAACTGCCGATTCTATGGGGATGGTGTTGCCCATGAAGAGAGTCAGATCAGTTGCTCTTTTGCTTCTTCTCCTATTTGTACTTGCAGGTCTCGCGGGATGGAATTTTGGGAGGGATATTTTTGGCCTCTCTTCGAATGAACGGAAGACTCCCCCGGTCAGCCCTAGGTATACCTCGCCCATGCCTTCTGACCCCAATAAGGAGGCCGCCAGTTTATTACTTGATGAAAGGATGAGCCTGGCAGGCCTGTTCTCCCTTTTTGATCTAAATAGAGGTGGAAACGGGGTCGATACAGGCAGGGGTCATCTGGGTCTGACCTCGTTCAATGTAAAGCCCGAATATTACATAATGCTCAAGAGACCTTTTCGGGTATTGCTGTCCAATCCCTTTCCTCTTTCACCCGATGTCCGCCGTTATCTCTTGATCCGCAAGACAAATTCCGAGGGCGCTATTGCCGTGGACACAGAGGGCAAAGATCGGATTATTAGCGAAGAATTTATAAAGAGCCACTGGGGTTATAAGGTTTCATGGCTATATCCTTACAAGAATAGGAATATCTTTTTGGTGGCTGGTATGAAGATTCCAGATGTCTTAAAGATTCAGAAGACACTGAATGAGATAGGATATGTGGTTGAACCTACAGGCCTCTATGATGAGGCAACACTCAGTAAGGTCGTGAGGTTCCAGAAGGATTTAGGCCTGATACCAGATGGGGTCGCAGGCCCCCGGACCAGGGCCCTGTTATACTTAATGTCGGATTGATATGAGCTATATCCATGAGGCCTTAAAAAAGGCTCAAAAAGAAAGGGATGCCCGTTATCAAAGGTACAACGGAGTGCTGACCAGCAGCGGGGGGAGAGAGAGGCCTTTTTCCGCTAAGGTAATATGGTGGACTTGTCTGCCTCTTAGTATCATTTTACTTGCTATTGGAACCTATTCATGGTTGGATTACGGGTCTCCAAAATCCACTACAACCTCTCAATTTAAATACAGAAAGCCTGCAAAGCCCTCCAGGCAGCAAGGCCTATTAGGGGCAAAAGAGTTGTTTGAAAGGGGCCGGGCATTTTATAAGAGGGGCCGGGTCAAGGATTCCAAGCGCCTGTATAAGCGGGCACTTAAGCTGGACCCAGGTAATGTGGATGCACTGAACGATCTGGGGGTCATTTACATTCATGACAAAGACTACAGTGAGGCCCGTGGCGTTTTTGAAAGGGCGATTCGGTTGAGGCCTAAGAACGTGGATGCATATTACAATCTGGCCTGTCTTTACTCCATTATGGGGGATATTTCACAGAGCCTTACGCAATTAAAGAAGGCGGTATCATTGAACCAGGATGTAAAAGGCTGGGCCAAGATGGATAGTGATCTGGAAGGTGTGCGAGGGACCCCAGAGTTTGAGGCCATCATGAACGATTGAGCGATTATGGGTTTGGAGAATGGGTGAAGGTCGGTTTATAAAGTAGGGTTGTTTTATCTTGAAGTAATGTCTTTGACCTTTGGACGGCAGTGGGGACGTACAGATATGAAATTAGATACAAGAATAAGATTTGTTTTTTGCCTTTTATTGCTGGTATTTTTTTGGGGCACAAGTGATTCCGTGGTCCTTGGCGTCAGGCTTTCAGGAGAAAAGGGCGTGGCACCTGTGGCCCCGGAGCCCAGCCAAAAGGCCCAAAGGCCTGCTCCGGTGAAGCCCCCTGTAAAAGTCCCCCCTGAGACAGGGCCTGTTGATGTAAATAAGGAGAAGGCAACCATAGAAAAGGTGGATACAGAGACCAAGAAGGGGAAGGAAGAAGCGAAATCAGATGAACGTTATGTCACCATCGATTTTGACAATGTGGATATCGCGATATTCGTAAAATTCATTAGCGAGCTGACAGGCAAGAATTTTGTCATTGATAAGGGTGTCAGAGGAAAGGTAACCATTATCTCCCCCACCAAGATCTCAGTGAAAGATGCCTATAAGGTATTTGAGTCAGTTCTCGAGGTGCATGGCTATACCGCAGTGCCTGCCGGAAATGTCATAAAGATTGTCCCATCTGTCCAGGCCAGGGGAAAAAATATTGAAACAAGGCTCCGGAAAGGGAGTATCTCGCCCGAAGACAAGGTGGTTACCCAACTGATTCCCCTGAAATACGCCGACCCCGATGAATTGAAAAAAGTCTTTTCCCCCTTGATATCCAAGAGCAGTGTGATTGTTTCATACCCCGCCGCAGGGATGTTGATAGTGACCGATGTCCTTTCCAATATCAAACGCCTGCTTGGTATCACAAAGGCGATTGATGTGGAGGGCATTGGGGAGCAGATATCGGTTGTGCCCCTTGAATATGCAACCGCATCTGTCTTGGCAAAATCCTTGGAATCTCTCTTCCAAAGGACGGCCAAGACTCGCGGAAGACGAAGAACTGCCTATGAGGCCGTTATCAAGGTAATCCCCGATGAAAGGACCAATGTCTTAGTAATATTGGCATCCGAGGCCGATACCTCAAGGATTAAACGGCTCATAAAATTACTGGATAAGGAGACCCCCCGTGGCAAAGGGGACATCCACGTATACTATCTGCAAAACGCCAATGCGGAAGACCTGGCCAAGGTATTGATGGCCATCCCCTCAAAACAGGCAAAGGGCCCCATTGTGGGTAAGGCCCCTGTAATTTCTAAAGAGGTCCAGATCGTGGCCGATAAGGCGACCAATTCCCTTGTCATTACCGCAAACAAGCCCGATTATCATGTCTTGGAAGATGTGATCAAGAAGTTGGATATCACAAGGCGGATGGTCTATATAGAGGCCCTTATTATGGAAGTCAGTGTGAACAAGCAATTCGATCTTGGCGTGGAGTGGCAGGGCGGAGATGATACCGGAAGCTGGAACGGCAGGAAGATTGTAACCTTCGGGGCCTCAAAGCCGGGGGACAGTATTCTTCCAAGCGTTAATACGACCACAGGTCAAGTGGGTCTCCCTAGCGGGTTCTCGTTTGGTGTCATGGGCGAGGGCATTACCATCGGCGACGTTATGTTTCCTTCTATAGGGGCCGTAATACGCGCGTATAGATCTGATTCAGATGTGCATATTCTATCGACACCTCAGATCCTGACGACCGATAATGAAGAGGCCGAGATCAAGGTCGGAAAGAATATCCCCTTTATTACAAGACAGGAGAGGTCGACGGCAAATGTCGATTACAGCAATTACGAGTTCAAGGACGTGGGAGTTACCCTGAACATTACCCCCCAGATTAATCAGGAGAGATTTGTCCGACTCAAGATCTCCCAAGAGCTTTCCCAGATAGTATCGCAGGAACAGATAGGTCTGCCGACCACCCTGACGAGACAGGCCAAGACGACCGTGGTTGTGAAAGACAGCAACACCGTTGTGATCGGGGGGTTAATTGGCCAGACATTGAATGAGACGTCTTACAATGTCCCATGCGTTGGCAGTATTCCGGTGCTGGGCTGGCTTTTCAAATCGCTTACGAGGAGCAGGGACAAGACCAACCTCTTTATCTTTCTGACACCCCATATCATTGAAAATCCTGAAGAGGCAAAAAAGGTCTATCAGCAGAAGAAGGAACAGATAGATCTGATTCAGGAGGGGGTAATAAAGATGTACAAAAGCAATCATCTTAAGTCCTTCGAGATAGAAGGAGAATAGGTTATTCAGGTTAACGACATGATCCATCGAACACTTGGAGATATATTGAGAGAGACAAGTGGTCTTTCAGAGGAGGTCTTAAACAAGGCGCTTAAGATCCAGGAAGAAAAGGGCGGTCTTATCGGAGATATATTGATCCGGCAAAAGGCCATTTCAGAATCCGACCTGCTGAAGGCATGCAGCATACAGTACGGTCTGCCTTTTTCTTCGGGCCTGGCCATCGAAGACATGAAGACTGAATTTACAGAAAAGGTGCCTATCCAATTTCTTAAGAAGTACAAGATGGTCCCAGTAATTACCCCCAGCAATGCCTGTATTGCTATAAATGATCCATTTTGCTTTCAACCCCTCGATGACTTGCGCCATGTACTGGACCTCGAAGAAACAGACACAGTGCTCGCCCCCCTTTCGGCCATCTATTCGGTCATCAATTTTGCTTATGATATGAGCTCTGATTCCGCGGAACAGGTCATCCAGGATATGCATGAGGAAGACACGGACCAGATAATCTCTGAGATTGAAGAGCGGGGAGATCTCTTAGAGGACACAAGTGATGCCCCTATCATTAAGCTGGTCAATCTTATGATGTCCCAAGCGGTTAAGGCCCGCGCCAGTGACATTCATATTGAGCCGACACAAAACAGGGTAAAGATTCGCTATCGAGTTGATGGCATACTCTATGACAGGCTCTCACCTCCCAAGCACATACAATCGGCGCTGATTTCTCGAATAAAGATCATGGCCAAGATGAATATAGCCGAGAAGAGACTTCCACAGGACGGGCGGATACAGATAAGGATTGCGGACAAAAATATAGATATTCGTGTTTCGACAATTCCCACGGTATTTGGTGAGCGAGTGGTATTACGGTTACTCGACAAGACCAATGTCTTGCTTAGGGTTTCTGATCTGGGTATGTCAGAAGATTTCCAGAGGGAATTTGACTACCTAATCCGATCCGCGCATGGTATCATTCTGGTCACAGGTCCTACGGGGAGCGGTAAGACGACCACCCTTTATGGCGCGCTTTCCACCATTAACACCACAGACATCAATATTATCACCATTGAAGACCCCATAGAATACCAGATTGATGGTATAGGTCAGATTCAGGTCAACCCAAAAATAGATCTCACCTTTGCCAATGGGCTGCGTTCAATAGTGCGTCAGGATCCAGATGTTATCCTCGTGGGAGAGATAAGAGATCTGGAGACGGCAGAGATTGCCATCCAGTCTGCCCTGACGGGCCACCTGGTATTTTCCACCCTCCATACCAACGATTCCGCCAGTGCGGTAACACGCCTTATTGACATGGGAATAGAGCCTTTCCTGGTGACATCTTCGACTATAGCCATATTGGCCCAGAGACTGGTTCGTGTCATCTGCAACGAGTGTAAGGAGGCATACACCCCCGATGAAGAATCCTTGCAGCATATAGGGATAACGCCAGATATGTTTGCGGGTAAGAAGATCTACCGGGGCAGGGGATGTCCATCTTGTCTTAACACGGGCTATAGGGGACGGACTGGGATATTCGAATTAATGTTGTTAGACGACGCAGTTAAGAATATGATCTTGAAGACCTCTGACGCCAATGCCATCAAAAATGAGGCCGTGGCGCAGGGGATGATAACCTTGCGTCAATATGGGGCCCAAAAGGTACTAAATGGGATTACGACGATTGAAGAGGTATTCAGGGTAACCCAGCAATAATATTTTTGGTAACATCTTGGCTGTTTAATGTAATAGCCTCAAGTTTCGCACCCCCGTGAAAGAGGCTTATGGAAATATGTAAGGTGCCTGTAGAGCGTGTACGGCATCAGCACACGCTTGATTGACACGGTGTGCATTATGGATTAAGAGCCTTGATCACTAGGCCCCTTGAATCCTTGGACCCTCAAGTCATCAATGAAATAGCAAAAATGGCAGCATTGCCAAGGACATGGATCGTGATGGGGACCATGAGGCTTCCCCCGATTTCGTAGGCCAGGGCAAATACAATCCCTCCTGCAATCTGGGTCAAGGGAAGGCCGGTACTCGCCAGATGCGGTATAACAAAAATGACGGTTGTGCCGGTAACGGCCGACGGCACACCCCACCTTCTCAGAAAGCCGTAGATAATTCCCCGAAAAAAGACCTCTTCTGCTACAGGGCCAACCAGGCTGCCCACCAAGAAAAAGAGAAGCAGTTCTTGTGTCTTCAGGGGCAGATTGCTCCTGATTATCTTAAAGGGGTCGATGTGTGCGGCCAATAGGACCACCAGCCCCAGGAAGGTGCATATTGCAAAAACAGCCGACCAGATCAGGCCCTTTTTCAGCCCGGGGATGATCGTGTCTCGCCCAAGCCCTATAGATGACATGCCTTTGCCCCAGGCTGAGACAAGGATAAAAAAGAGCAGTGTCTCCAGCAATCGGGCCACACCCAGGATCAGCATGGGGGAGAAAGAGACCTCTTGAATTACTAGAGCCGTTGCCAGCTCAGCGAACAGGATACCTATAATTGACAGAAGCAGGATTTTTGTCTCGATTATTCTAGTTACCACATAGGTCTCCTTTGGGGCCTGAACCCTGAACCCTGAACCCTGAACCTATAACCCGTTACCAGATATCATATTTGCGGAATACAGGCAAATTTGATGAACTTGTAAAAATCCCTTGCCTGGGCAAAAAACGATTTTAAAGTGTGTTTTGAAGGGCAGACCTTCTTGAAGGCTACCCAGGTGGCAATATTGATAGAAAGAGGCCTCTAATGAAAACAGGCGCCTTATCCATCTCAAGCCCTATTGAGGAAAAGATTGCCTGGGCCGAATACATATATCGAGAGTTCAAGGGCGGGCTTTCGGAAGACGAGGCGCTCGTTGAGCTTCTAAATAGGCAGCGGGAAACCATTGAGGCATCGCACAAGGAGATGATGGCAAATGGAATTTATGCCATATGCCGTGAATGTGAACAAAATGACGGTGGATCATGCTGTGGAAAAGGATTGGAAGACAAGTATGACGTCTGGCTTCTCTTGATTAACCTGCTTCTGGACTCTAAACTTCCAAGAAGGAGACAGGACCCGGAAAGCTGTTTCTTTTTGGGCCACGAGGGGTGCCTACTCAAGGCCCGACACGTCATATGCCTCAATTACCTTTGCAATAAGGTAACCGCCCGGGTTGATCCCCAAAGTATTATTGCCTTGAGGGAAAAGGAGGGAGAGGAACTTGGTACCCTTTTCACTTTACATGAACGGATAAAAGGGGCCGTGAGGAAGATCAGAGTTTAGGGTCAAGGGTCAAGGGGCTTTTGAAGTCAAACAGATTGTAGAGAAGGGCTAAGGGATTTCGAATACTCTAGCGAAGCTTTGGCTCAAAATGTACGATTTTGTGCTATGTAGACGCTTAATATTGAAATGGATGAAAGCCTAAGAAAAAGCCTCATGGAGGTGGCCCAGTTCTATGATCAGAGGAAGGTGGGTGATACGGGTTGTCTGGGTTTCCGCAGATCAACGGATTTGATGGCCCTATTGGCCTGTATGGACGGATTACTGGAAAGGGAGATTATAAGGCCAGGTGAAACACTATTTCTTGACCTGGGATGTGCCGACGGCCGGGTAAATGTCCTTTTCAGCTTTCTGGTGAAGGTCTCGGTCGGTATAGAGCTGGATGAATGGACACTAGAGGAATATGGCCCTTTAGAGAAAAAACTGGAGACCTTTCTGAAGACTCAAGGCCTATTATTGCCGCCGAATAACATCTCACTCTTTCTAGGAGATTCCATGGATGAACGCGTCCATCAGACAATCGGCAATGAGACAGGGACGGCCTTTGAAGAGTTTGATGTCTTTTACACCTATCTGGTTATGCACGATGAATTCGCAGGGCTTATTGCCAAAAGGGCGAAAAGGGGGGCCATATATCTCATATATGGACTTCATAAGATCCTTCCCAGATATATGGGCCTTCACCTCTTGGACCATATAGGCCCCAAGGGCGGGATCCTGGCCATTTACGAAAAGGGTTAGCCCGGGACAGCAAGGCTGAGGTAGGCCTCCCCTTCATTGAACATAAGACGCTTGTCCAACATCATACGCAAAAACGGCTCGATTTTCTCCTCTCCCAGACCAGGAAATTTAGAGACAATTTGTTCGATAGTCCTTTTGGTCTGACAGAAGAGATAGATCTTTCTCGAAGCACCTTTCAGTCTGTGGGTCATGTCAAGAGTCCCTAGGCGGCGCTGATGGATAATCATGAAATCTCCTCCATCCTGGTAGGAAAGGATAGGTGGGGCCCCTGGCGTTGAATGAAGCTTGAGATATGTCATCCGCCATTCCTCCAATCTTTTTTTGACCGGGCGCCATATCCTGTTTTGGTACCTTATGCATCCATGGTATCCCTGTATCATGAGCTGGAGGCCCTTTAATATATTGGGTGGGAAAAGTTGTGCATAAAAGGGATGATTTCGCACTCGTTTTAGACCATAGGCATCAGTGTTAAAATATACAGGGCTCCCATAGCCCAGCCAAAAAGGGACACCTTTTAGGGGCCTAAGGGGGAGCGCGAATTCCAGGTTGGCCATGGTCTCAGCCACATCCTGCTCGTCGCTTGAAGGAAAACTCAGGATGAGGTTGCCGGTCAAATCAGGCAAGGCAGGGTTTTCGCAGTTTTTCATGATCTCCATATTATCGATGGTGGTGGTGCCCTTGTTTAGTTTTCTGAGCAGGCAGGTGCTCAGGGATTCAATACCCACCTGGACCTGCCGCATTCCTGCGGCACCCATCTCTGCTAGTACCTCTGCCGGGGTGGTTGCCCTGATTTCAGAAAAGAGGCGCAAGTCTTTCCCCAGGCCGTTGATGCTCTGGAATAGCTGCTCAAGGCCCTTGAAGGGCAGGAGATTGTCAATAAAGGATATGGAGAGTATTTGGTATTGAGCAGAGAGAAAGTCGATTTCTGCCACGGTCCTTTTGGCAGACTTGGCGCGGTATCCATGCCACTGCAAATTGAGGTTACAGAAGGCGCAGCCCGAGGTTCCCTTAGGACCTATTGTTTTTCGCCACCAGCATCCCCGTGAGATCTCCATGGGAACCTCGGGTAGAAATGTCTTTTCATGATCAAGGGACCTCAGTTGCTTGAAGTAGTCGTCATAATCAGGCGTCGGCAGTGAGTCGAGATAATGCACCTGAGACAGTCCCTCTCCTCCAGGTTCCTCGTGCCGCGTGATCAGGCCAGGGATCGCGTCGGGCCTGGCACCATACCTGGGATGTTCCAGGGATTTTATCAGACCAAACAGGGGCAATTCGCCCTCCCCCGGGACCACGAAGTCTATTTCAGGAAAGGTCCGGAGGAGGCTTTCTCCCATATTCCCGGCGCAGGCCGATCCCCCAATGACGATTTTGAGCGACGGGGCCCGGTTCTTGATCTCCCTGATGAAGTAGAGGGAACTCGTGAGCTGGCCAAAACATATGGAAAATCCTGCAAGGAGATAGTCTTCCCAGTCTTGGGTCTCAAGGATCTGAGAGGATAATTCTTTGAGTGTATTGTAGATCTCAAAAAAACCATGTCTTTTTGCAAGGGATAGGCCTGAGGCCCTCTTATTCCAAAACCTCTCGATGGTCGTCGCACGGTCAGGGTATAATAGGGCAGCATAAAGTGGTTCTGACAGCCAGGTCCTCTCGGAGATCTCTTTGTAAAGATCATATCGCAGGCCTTCAGCGATACTCAGGTAGATGTGGTGTGCGTCAGGGAGTATATGGGGTAGGTTCCGCTTGATATAGGCCTTGAGAGCACCCAACTGGATGGAAGGCCGATCAAATAATGGCCATGGCGTGGAGATAAGGGCGATCCGGTTCATGACTGGGCCACGTTTCACATCTAGGGTTGACGACGTGGTCTGCGCTTTGGATTTCCATGGAAGACTACTCAATGTGCCTGAAAACCGAATGAATACCTTATTGGTATTGGAATAGAATCCTGTTTCATCAGTGTAACCTTGAACCTTGAACCCCTGAACTTTGAACCTGGATAGCTGCGTTTTCCATACCTAGATCAAAGGCCCTTAGATTGGATTCGAGAAAAGTCTTTTTCGTGGAAGAGGATATGGTTTTTTTCATATCCTCCATGCCGATGGGAATCGTTCCCGATCCTGTCAAGGCCCCTAACATTACCATGTTTAAAGACAGCGCATTCCCGGCCTGGCCGGCCAGGGCATTGCCATCAAGGGCGATTAGTCTATTGGCCTTCCGTTCAATCAGGGCCAGGATCTCATCCACGGGGGGGTAAGAGCCCTGTCCGACTGAGACTGTGAAGGGAGGAAGTGGGTGGGTGTTTGTGATGATCGTGGTCCCCGTGTTGCACTTGCCGAGAGCCCTCAATGTTTCTACGGGCTCGAACCCTATCAAGACGTCTGCCTCTCCGTTGGATACTATAGGACTGGTGACGTCACCCATTAAAACGGCCGATTCCACGATCCCCCCCCGCTGTGCCATCCCATGAATCTCGCTGACCACAGCGGGTATCCCTACAGAGAGACATGCCTCTCCTAACAGACGTGAGGCAAGAAGGTTACCTTGGCCGCCAACACCCACAAATACGAGTCTCTTTGGTTTCATAGCCGCCTCCTGTTATTTCTCCATAACTGATCACGCGGCGTAAGGTTCAATGCGCCGCCGGAATGCTCCTGCCCTGTGATTGATTATGCCTTCAATGGCAAAATGGCATTCTCAGGACAGACCTGGGCGCAGACAGAACAACCAATGCACAGATCCTTATCTATCTCGGCCTGCTCCCCTTCCAGATACATGGCCGGGCACGCCAGCTCATTGATACAGTCCCGATGGTTTTTACACCTGTCGTGGTTGACATAAAAGGCCCTGGTCCTCTTGAACTGCCCGGTGGCCTTTGCGAAAAGAGGGCAGAATTCCCTTGAGATGATGACGGAGATACCATCATATTCCATGGCGGCCTTAACCTCTTCCATGGTTTTTTTTACTTTTAGGGGCCTCACCAAGTGGACGTCTTTTACGCCACAGCCACGGACAAGCTCCTCCAGAGAAACCTGAGTATTTTCGAGGCCCATGGGGGAGGGGTTTACACCAGGATGGGGCTGATGACCGGTCATGGCCGTGGTCCCGTTGTCAAGTATTACAAGTGTAAATTTGTGGTTGTTGTGAACCGCATTGATGAGTCCTGTTATGCCTGAATGGAAGAAGGTAGAATCACCGATAAAGGACACCACCTTTTGATTCGTGGCCCGGGAAAAGCCACAAGACGAGCTGACAGATGAGCCCATGCAGATTACAAAGTCTGCCATGGAAATGGGCGGCAAAAGGCCAAGGGTGTAACACCCTATATCTGTTGGGTGGACGGTATCGGGTCCACAGATCTGTTTAACTGCGTAATAGGTGGCCCGGTGAGGACAACCGGCGCAGAGATTAGGTGGCCTTGCCGGGAGCTCCGGCACTTCTGAGAGTTCCAATGCCTCCGGGCCGTTATACTCGAGGCCAAAATATTCAGCGATAGCCTTCCTGACCATGGCGGGATCATACTCGAACAGGCGCGACAGGCCCCCGACACCCTTTCCCTTTATTGGGATTGTGACCCCATGTTCCTGGGCAATGGCCTTCAAGTCATGCTCCATGACCGGTTCCAGCTCTTCAATAACAAGCACTTTTTCAACCTGCTTCAGGAAGCTGGCGCAGACTTTTCCCGGCAATGGCCAGGAAAATCCTAATCGCAAGACGCATGTCTTGTCCGTTATTCCCAGTTCCGAAACTGCATCACTGACGTAATTGAAACTCACACCATTGGTAACAATCCCCCAGCCCCCTTTGCCGATTATTTGATTGTAGGGTGAATTATCCGATTCCTCTGCTGCCCGGTCGTATTTCTTTACCAAGAGCCCGTGGAGTTTCCTTGATACCGCCGGCACAGTGACAAAATGAAATGGATCTTTTTTGAAGGAGCCTTTGGCCTTGATAGGCCTTAATCTTCCCAGGCGCACGGCACCCCTGATGTGATTAAGCCGGGTGGTGGTCCTTATGATCACAGGGAGTTCCAGGTCTTCTGATAGGTCGAAGGCAGCGATGGTGAAGTCCTTCATTTCCTGGGTATTGGTCGGTTCCAACATGGGGAGCGATGACAATCGAGCATAATACCGGTTATCCTGCTCGTTTTGGCTGGAAAATAGGTAAGGATCATCTGCGCAGATAATTACCATGCCCCCCTTTATCCCAACATAGGCCAGGGTCAATAAGGGGTCAGCAGCGACATTCAGGCCCACATGTTTCATGGTCACTATGGTCCTAACGCCGGAGATGGCAGCGCCTGCGCCTACCTCCAGGGCGACCTTTTCATTGGTCGAGTATTCAAAGTAGAGCTCGGTTTCCCTGGCAATTCTAAAGAATTGTTCGGGGATCTCTGAAGAGGGTGTGCCAGGATAACAGGTGGCAAAGGCCACCCCGGCCTCAAGGGCACCGCGGGCGATCGCCTCGTTGCCCAGCAGAAGAATCTCCTGCCCGGGATTGTCTATTAGCAGTTTGTGCATTTTTTTCTCCTATGCCGGCATATTTTTTTCTGAGCTTGGGCTTTTCAATCTTACCCGTGGGATTCCTCGGGATGTCATCAAAAAAGATTTTTCGCGGCCTCTTATATCGAGGCAGTGCCTCGCAGAACTCTAATACCTCTTCCTCGGTCATTTCTTGCCCGGGTTTTGGCTTTGCAATGGCTGTAACGATTTCACCCAGCCGTTCATCGGGGATTCCAATTACCGCTGCATCCTGTATCTTCGGATTGCGCATGAGGAAATCTTCTATCTCCACCGGATAGATGTTCTCCCCTCCACAGATAATAAGGTCCTTTTTCCTGTCCACAAGCCAGATAAATCCGTCCTCGTCGACCCGGGCCATGTCGCCTGTGAGAAGCCACCCGTCAATGATTGTCTCTCTGGTGGCCTCCTGGTTCTTATAGTATTCCTTCATTACCCCCGGTCCCTTTACCATGAGTTCACCTGTCTGGCCTTCGGGTACCTGTTCAAGGGCATTGTCCACGATTTTGTACTCCCAGTCGAACCCCGGCACACCAATGGCGCCCACTTTGTGAAGGTTTTCTATTCCCAAATGGACACAGCCAGGGCCTGTCGTCTCGCTTAGGCCGTAATTTGTATCGTATTGGTGATCTGGAAAAATTTTATGCCAGTTATTTATGAGGGTTGCAGGTACGGGCTGTGCACCGATATGCATCATGCGCCATTGATCGAGGTGATAATCTTCCAGTTTAACTTCCTTGTTTTCAATCGCTACCAGGATATCCTGTGCCCATGGCACCAGCAGCCAGACAATGGTAGCCCTTTCTTCTGAGATGGCCTCCAGGATCCACTTGGGCTGGATTCCTTTCAGGATAACCGCCTTGGCACCTACAATGAAATTTCCAAACCAATGCATCTTTGCTCCGGTGTGGTACAATGGGGGGATGCAGAGAAAATTTTCTTCATGGGTCTGGTTGTGGTGGCGGTTTTCGATGATGCATGCGAATTCCAGGTTCCTGTGGGTCAAGAGGATGGGCTTTGGTGTCCCTGTGGTCCCTGATGTAAAATAAAGGCCTGCTTCATCCAACAGGCCAATTGGGACACCTGGGTTTTCTGCGGATCCTGAATCCAAAAATACCCTATAGTTTTCCGCATAATCAGGGTTTATGTCGTGGGGACCCACGAATACAAATGTCTTGATTGTTTTCAGAGCGTCTTTGACGGTATCGATGCGGTCTACAAATTCCTGACCGAGTACCATGGCCTTGGCATCCGCTATTTCAGCGCAATATTGGATGTCCTCGGCCGTGAACCGAAAATTCAAAGGAACCGCCCATGCGCCGGTCCTCAGGATCCCAAAATAGATGGGGAGCCACTCAAGACAATTCATCATCAGATGGATCACCCGGTCACCTTTTTTTACCCCTCTGGCAACAAGGGCATTGGCAACCCTGTTTGCAATATCATCAAATTCCTTCCAGGTGATGACGCTCCTCTTGTTTTTTCTAGGCTCTCTTTCGATCAGGGCAATTTGGTCCCCATACATCCTGGCGTTCCTTGCCAAAATTTCCGGGATAATCATGCTGATACTCCAATTTTCTTCCCACAAAGCGGGTAACTTCCCATAAAATACCTTAGGACCCTCTTCCGCTGTGAGAGAGTGGGGTGAGGGGAGGCATGACGCCTAGATATTGGAAGACGGCAAAGTAACTGCAAACGATCGGTCTTTCAGAGATAGGACTTGGCCATAGAGAGAAAGGGGGAATCTTTAAACTCCCCAACAAATTCTTTGAGGATTTCTTTTGACTTGTCAGTCCTATTGTCGAGTCTATAAATACGGGCCAAACTCAACATGGCCGTTTCCTTGAATGGATTACCCGGTGCATTCGCGGTCGGCTTCAGGGTCTCGATCGCCGTCTTTAATTCCCCCTTGGCTTCAAGGCAAGCGGCCAGTGCCAGACTGGTCAGAGATGAATATTCTGCCTCGTCTGCGACCGTACTCAAGAATTTTCGGTATTGGACAATTGCCTCGTCGTACCTTTTATCCATAAATTCCAAAAAGCCAACCTGGGGGATGGCCAATCTTGATGCCTTTGATAGCCCGTATTTTTTTTCGACACCCTCAAACAATTCTTCTGATTTTCGTAAACTTTCCGGACTCGCATCGGGCTTCATATTTTGACCCAGGGTATAGTAGGCCTTGTTATATGCCTCTTGCCCCTTTCTATTGACAGAGCCCAAATAGGCATAAAATGCAATGTAGACAACAATAACTATAGCTACTGCCACCCCGATGTATTTCAACAGGGTCTGATGGGTGTTGAAAAAATCGGCTGCCTTACCGGAAAAGGTCAGAAATTCATCTGGCTTTTTTAACAGTTCCTTTCTGGTCATCTTTTTCTTTGCCATTGGTTTCCCCTTTCTGCAGGGCCATATTAAAGACCCCTTATACCATTGATCTGTTAACAAAAGCCATAATTTCAGTCAAGGCAAAAAGGGCACTTGTCTTTTTTCACCCAAACGTTAATACTTGATTGTTAATTGGCAAACCTGGTCTTCAGGGACCGTCAAAGATCCCGCTACGCGGGAGTCAGAGAAATTAGGCTATGCCGTACCAGAGATCAAGACTGTGAAGTGAACTAAAGCCTGAAGTGAACTAAAGTGAACTAAAGTTGTGGCATTAAATTCCTTAACTTTAGGCACTTTAGACATTTTAGATCACTTTAGTCACTCAACCCGCTCTGGACCCGGATTCTTTACTAACATCTGATAACGTCGTAATAACATGCATTTTCGCAACCACTCGGAAAGTTTGGGTCAAGGCTATTGCCATGGAGTTATGGACAAGAGGTTTGCGAATTTTTCATACAGGAGTCCCAAAGGAGATAAACTAAGTGCAATATCTGGATAGTTTTTTGGACCTGGTCAATTCATTTCCAGACCATCTCCTCTATTTTATGCTGGGCCTGAGCGCCTTTGTGGAAAATGTCTTCCCCCCAATCCCCGGTGACACTATTACTGCCTTTGGGGCCTTTCTCGTTGGCACTAAGAGGCTGGATTTTTTCGGTGTTTATCTGTCCACGACTATCGGGAGCGTTCTTGGTTTTATGTTTCTCTTCTGGATTGGTGGACTTTTGGGCAGGCATTTTTTCATTGAGAGGGATTATAGATTTTTTAAGAAGGGACAGATCGTGCGTGCAGAAGAGTGGTATAGAAAATATGGCTATCTTCTCATCCTGGCAAACAGGTTTCTTCCTGGAATCCGCTCTGTAATCTCTTTGGCTGGGGGTATATCAAAACTAAGGGCCCGCAAGGTAATTTTGCTCGCCTTTGTAAGCTCTTGCGCGTGGAATCTGATCTGGATAGGTGTAGGCTATGAGCTGGGAAGCAACTGGGAGACCGTCAGGGCCAAAGTGGCCTATATTATGTTGCGTTACAATTTAGTTATTCTGGCGTTTCTGTGCCTGCTAGTCCTGATTTTTCTGATAAAAAGAATGAAAAAAAGGGGGGGATAACTTTTTTCTTTCTCACCTTGTTTCGTCAGCAATCCAATTCAAAAAGGCATGGTTACCATCTAGAATCGGCAGGCTCACAACACAGGGACAGGAGTAACTGTGCATCGATTTCACCCGTTCAATCAGTTCTGGTACGAGTGGTTCTCTGGTCTTGGCTATGAGGACCACCTCCCTTTGATGCTGGACTTCCCCTTCCCACCAGTATATTGAATCTACATTATCGATGATATTGACACATGCGGCCAACCTGCTTGAAACTAGCCGGTTGCCGATAGCCTTGGCCTCATCCATACTGCCTGCGGTTATATAAATGAAATTTATTTTCATGATTGCCGTCTCCGATCAATTTATTGGAGGTAAAACATTTGCTGTGAATAGAATATTTGTCAAGCACATCATGTCATCCTGTCGATTGTTTGTCCAATGAGGTCCCACGGCGCATAAAATATTTGATACTGAATAATAATTGTGGTATGGAAACCAAGTCCCCTGCTTCTATACTAAAAGCCACATGAAATTTCTATGACATACAATATTTTGATGAAAGGAGATTGAAGCAAATGAGCGCAAAATTGATCAAAGGGACCGAAATCAGAGAGCGAATTCTTAAGGAGATCGAAGATGAGGTCAAGAAAATCAAGGAGGAACATGGGGTCGTGCCCGGTCTGGTGACTATTCTCGTCGGCGAAAATCCCGCCTCCGTGTCTTATGTCACACTCAAGGTCAAGACCGCTAATCGGGTCGGATTTAAAGAGTTGCAGGACAATCAACCCGAGGACATCTCCGAGGCGGACCTCCTTGCCTTGATTGACAAGTACAACAGTGACGACTCAATCCACGGCATCCTGGTCCAGCTGCCGCTTCCAAAACACATAGATGAAAAAAAGGTTCTGAATGCAATTGATCCGGACAAAGATGTGGATGGTTTTCATCCTGTGAATGTGGGGCGCTTGATGATTGGTGGTTCCGAGGTCAAGTTTCCGCCCTGTACGCCAGCGGGTATCCAGGAGATGATTGTAAGGGCCGGTGTTGAAACCAGCGGTGCTGAGGTTGTGGTGGTGGGACGCTCCAATATCGTGGGCAAGCCGATCGCCAACATGATGCTCCAGAAGGCTACTGGCGCCAATTCAACGGTGACCGTGGTTCACACGCGAACAAAGGACATGGCCGGCCACTGTAAAAGGGCGGACATCCTGATTGTTGCGGCAGGTGTTCCAGGGCTTGTAAAGCCCGAGTGGATCAAACCGGGCGCCTGCGTTATTGATGTGGGCGTAAATCGAGTCGGGGAGAAGATAAGCGAGAAGACGGGAAAGAAGGTGGCTATTCTCCGTGGTGATGTGGATTTTGATGCGGCCAAGGAGATCGCCGGTTGGATAACACCCGTGCCGGGCGGGGTAGGCCCCATGACCATCACCATGCTCATGAAAAATACGCTGAGTTCCCTTAAATTCAAGCTGGGCATCGCGTAGGCTGTTAAGGGCTTATAAATAGATCAACTTTAGTCACTTTTCCGGTCCATCCGGGTTAAGACAGGCTAATAAAATAGGAAAAGGGGATTGGATTAATGGATTCCAATCCCCTTTTTAGCCTTTGGCACGCGCCAAATCAAGGTGGCTTTCAGTATGTCATATCATTCCTCTCACGCCCTAACTGTGCCTTCTGGCGGTTTTCTGGTTATTATACGAAAATAGAGAATCACCATAATGACCTCAAAGGCGAGCACAGCAAGCCATGACTCAATCAAGGCCCAGAGAACTCCTCCTAACACAAACCCGGGGACAATCATAACGATTCCAATACCGATCTTTCTGACAAGTTCCATTTTGTTAGGCCTCCTTTTAGCATTACTACGCCAAGGTGGTCGGTGTTTTGAATATTAGGGCGCATTATAGGTGTAAAGGCATTCAGGGTCAAGTCCCTAACACATACAAAATTATCTTGATTTTATACCCATCTGTAGGGTAAGAAAATAGCAGACATCAGAATTCGGGGCGTGGCGCAGTCTGGAAGCGCACCTGCTTTGGGAGCAGGGTGTCGGAGGTTCAAATCCTCTCGCCCCGACCAGAAATGTAGCTTACCTCCAGGACAAACCTAGCATCCTTCCCCGGGCCTCTTTATCAAACCAGCGGATTACAAAATAATCGGTTTGACATTGGTTAGCCAAAATCGTATGTTACTTGAGAAAATCCGGGATTCTGGTTTGTCAAAAAAGATGACTGCTGGAAAATAATAGAGGAGTAAAGAGTGACTATGAAACCCCACATATGGAAAGCCAGGTCATTGTTGGTAATACCTGTTCTCATGTCGTTCCTTTTTGTCATTGGATGCGCCAGTAAAGAGGAAAAAAAGACCCAACATCTGGAGAGGGCAAGACAGCATATTAAGAAAAGTGAATTGAAAGAGGCGGTGATAGAGTTAAGAAATGTGGTTCAACTCGATCAGAATGACGACAGTGCCTACTATGAACTGGGTGAGACCTATCTGAAATTAAAGGAGGGGAAAGAGGCATTCCAGGCATTTTCCCGTGCGGTTTCAATCAACCCGGATAACTTGAAGGCCCAGGTGAAGGTAGGTCAGATCCTTCTTTTGGCCAAAAAAACCGAGGATGCGAAAAAAAAGGCCAATTTAATCCTGAAAAAATCGCCAGAAAACATTGATGCCCTGGTCCTCTTATCCGGTATTCAGGTCCAAGAGAAGGATGCGAATTCTGCGATAAAGACCCTGCAAAAAGCCGTCTCCATAGATCCCAATCACTTCAGGACCTACCTTATGATGGCCCGTTTGTTCCATATAAAGGGGGAGCTTGACCAGGCAGAGAAGGCCTATCTGAAGGCCATGTCTCTGGATCCCAAGTCGCGTGTCCCTTACATAGAATTGACGACCATATACGGCACAAAAGGACAGTGGGATAAGGCCGAGTCGGAATTAAAAAAGATGATAGAGTCTTGTGGTTCCGGATACCAAAATCTTTACACACTCGCCAGTTTTTACGAGGGTCGGGGAAAACTGGATGAAGCGGAAGAGACCCTTCTTAGAGGGGTAGATGCATCCTCCCAAGAAGACATAATTCCCTTGATGAATCTTGGGGCGTTTTATTCCAGGAGAAAGGCCTATGACAAGGCCCTGAAGGCCTTTCAGCGTGCATCAGATATCAGAAAAGATAATCTGACTGTGCTTATGAGCATCGCTCAGCTTCAATACGATTTTAAGAAGATAAAAGAGGCCGAAACAGTTGTCGATAAGGTCCTTGAAAAAGACAAGGGATATACATGGGCAAACTTTTTAAAGGGGCGGATTCTCTTGGGCAGGAAGGACTTTGAAAATGCCCTGGAGCGATTTAGTCTGGTCGTGAGAGATAATCCCCAGAATGGTATCGCCCATTATTTTAAGGCCCTTGCCCTGATCGGTAAGGGCGAAAATAAGCTGGCCCAACAGGATCTACAGAAGGCCGTCCAATTTGACCCACGGTTGTTAGATGCAAGACTGATTTTGGCAGACTTTTATATAAAGGAAAGGAACAAAGATCTGGCACGTGAGCAGATAGAAGGTGTTTTAAGGGTGGCGCCAAAAAACATCAAGGCACTCATGCTCAAAGGTGGCCTGAACATACTAGAAAATGAAATGAAGGGGGCTGAGGCCACGTTTAAGAAGGTGATTAAACTGGACCCCAGTTATGCGCCTGGTTATGTACGTCTGGGTCTGCTTTATAATCTCACAAGACGTAAGACAGATGCCCTTGAGAGCTTCAAGAAGGCACTTCGACTGAATCCTCAACAGACCGATGCCCTGGCCTTGATGGTGGGCATTTATGTGTGGAACAAGGATTATGACAAGGCCGTTCAGGTCTGTGAAACAGAGAAGGCAAGGGCGAATGGGAATGGGAAGCGTTTGGCCGTGATTGAATATCTGGAGGGAAATATTTCTCTTGCCGAGAAAGATTTTAAAAAGGCCCAAGAACACTTTGAGAAGGCTATCAAGATAGACCCTAACGCCCTGGCCTCTTATGTCGCCCTGGCCAGAATATATGTGCGAGAGAACAGGCTCTCTGAGGCCATCTCTCAATATGAGGCCATCCTGGACAAGAATCCAAATTTTTTGGCCGGGTATATGGCGCTGGGCACCATTTACACCCAACAGGGTGATGACAAAAAGGCGGAAGGCTATTACAGAAAGGCCCTTGAAATCAAGAGTGACTTCGCTCCAGCGGCCAACAACCTGGCCTGGAATGTGGCCATCCGGGGCGGCAATACTGATGAGGCCCTCGGATTAGCTCAAATTGCAAAAGAAAACATGCCCAAGAGCGCAGAGGTAATGGATACCTTGGGCTGGATCTATTATCTGAAAGGGAGTTATTTGAATGCAATTGCGGAGTTTCAGGGAAGTCTGGCGCGGGACCCGGATAATCCGGTGATCAATTATCATGCTGGCATGGCCTATTATAAGAGCAAGCAGCTCGATAAGGCAAAGGAATTCCTGGAAGAGGCCTTAAGGCTTGATCAAGAGTTTGAAGGGGCGAAAGAGGCACGCGGCGTCTTAAAAGAAATCAAGGCCTCCTCAACAGCTGCATCAAAATAAGAAGCTCCGGGTAACACTTTGGGTAACAGTTCACAGGGTTCAAGGCCCAGGGAACAGGAAAAGACGAGGGTCCTTATTAGGGCTTCCGGCATGCTGAAGCATGTTTTAAAATACCCACTGATCCCTGATCCCAGGCCCCCGTCAACTATTACAAGATATCAAGAGTGCAAAGCAGTCAACCCTCAACTGTGAACCTGACGACCTGAGTAGTTACTCTATATTTATCTTTCTTCATGTGGGTTCGTTTGTAGATGAAACGGTTTCCCTTCAAGATATTAATTGTCTGCATTTTTCTGCCACCTGTATGCTATATCTTGACGCTTCACATCCTGGAGGGATATTTCCAGAAGCGTGATGTCTCAAAACTTAACCATATCCTTGTCCAAAACTATGATGCACTCTATGAGGGGCGATATACCATACAGGAAGAGATTAACCATAATGTCAGCGAGTATTTGAGTCATAGCCTCAAGAACAAGCTGGGGGTCAGGACGTATGTTATCGTTAAGACGAGGGATAACCGCATTTTGTACCCCTCCCAATTCGGGAGAGATTTTAAAGATTCGACCGAGGAAGGTGATTTTTCCAAACCTGGAGCGAGCGCACTCAATTACATGGATGTGGCTGCTGAGAATTATAGGATCATGAACGAAGGTCTGAGGCTTGCAGTTGTTGTACAGATTAGACAGAATAGCTGGCTCTCCAACAGCATCCTGGTCCTCTATGTTTTTCTTGCATTGTTGGTCCTCCAGAGATTTATCAAAAAAGGTATTAGAGAGGCCGAAAAACAGGAGACCCAGCAGAAAAAACTTATCCAGCGCCTCTCCGAGCATTTGTCCCAGGCAGACACCAGGCTAAGAGAATTGGAGGCCGAGGAGGATAGTTATCAAACGAAGATAGAAGAGTTCCAAAAAGACAAGAAAGGGCTATCAGAGGATGTTGACGGACTGCTGGAGGAGATTGAGAGACTGGAGGCAGGGCTAAAAGATCAAGAAGATGTCAAAGGAGAGATGGAGGTTGAAGTCCTCCAATTAAGGGAAGAGCTGGACAGGCTAAAGGGGAGGTTGCATAAACCCAAGAAGAAAAAGAAAAAGAGCGATGCAACAAATAAGCGGTTTAAGGTTTTATATAAAAATTTGGCCTTTACCGAGAAGGCAATTGAGGGCTACATCTCGCTTACCGATGAATTTCAATTGAAGGCCGAAGAGATTATACATCAGCTTAATGAAGACGATTCTCTAGTCCCTGTCAAGAGGAAGGTCTTTGGCAAGGGAGGGAAAATGAATACCCTTGAGATAGACTTTTCCTATTCAGGAAGGATCTATTATCAAAAGCAGTCCCAACCAAGGCCGATGGTATTGGCCATTGGGACGAAAAATACTCAGGATCAGGACCTTGCCTTTATTGAAAACGCAAATTGGGCTAATGCGTGAGAAGCGTCTATGGACAGACATCACTGAAAATTTTTACTTGTGTTGTGTTATTACCGAAAGGAATGGGGCCTTATAATGGAAGAACGACAGAAAAAAACAATCCTTGTTATTGAAGATGACCTTGATGTCCTTTCCATGATAGTTAAGCATCTGGAGCACTTGGGTTATAATGTCATAACTGCCACTGACGGCATGGAAGGACTTAGACAATTACAAAACGAGGGATATGACATGGTGATTACTGATATTGTCATGCCGTATGTAAGTGGAGTGGGTGTAATTGAAGCGCTCAAGGAGAAAAGACCACAAATTCCAATTATTGCGATTACTGGCTTTGGCAGGGAGCCCGAGGCCGCTGCCATAGAGAAAAAGGCCGATCTGGTGCTGGCAAAGCCGGTGAAGATATCTGTTCTCAATGATTATATAAAGACGTTTATGGATTCTAGGGAGGGCACGTAATTTACATCCGAACTTTCCTTGGCAGGAGGGGCTGGGAGAATGAGTTATGACTAAGCTCTATATCACAAGCGGACCTGACAAAGGTAATTCTTTCGAATTTCAAGATGACATTGTGTATATTGGCAGGGCTATTGATAACAATATTCAGATAAAGGATAGCTCTGTTTCTCGCAGGCATCTCAAGATCCAAAAGAAAGGGCATAGATATTTTATTGAGGATTTAGAAAGCTCAAATGGCACATTCATCAATGGTGGGCAGATAGGCCCTGGTAATGTGTTTGAGGTAAAAGAAGGGGTTCCAATTACTATTGGCAGGATAGTCTTTTTTTTGGGCATGGTCCCACCGGATGCAAGAGTTGGCGTCAAAGATCTCACCGATGTTACAAAAGACCGCAGTGACACTGACATGCTTTCAGAGTTTGGCGACAGGCCTATGACGTCCAGCAAAAACTTGGAGTTAATTTACAAGGTCTCCAATGTCTTAATGCAGTCGTTGAACATTGATGAAATCTTGGAGAGGATACTGGATTACATCTTTGATCTTCTAAAGAGAATAGACAGAGGTGCGATCTTTTTGCTCGACAGTAAGACAGGTAAACTCGAACAGATTATAGCCAGATCAAAGCATGAAAACGGAAAGACGGCCTTGAATTACAGTCGGGCCGTTGTGAACAAGGTCATTAAAAATGGCGAAGCCCTGATGATGCCGGACATGGCAAAAGAAGATACGGATAATTTTTCAGATAGCATGCTTCAGATCAAGTCTGTAATGTGTGTCCCGTTGATTAGTAGGTCCCAAATCCGGGGTGCTATCTATGTGGACTCCATAATAAAGCCGTACGGGTTTCGAGAGGAGGACCTTTTTTTGTTGACTGCACTCAGCAGCCCCTCTGCTGTGGCCATAGAAAATGCATTGCTTTATTCGAACTTAGAGAGGTTGGTCGAGCATAGGACAAAGAGCCTGAGAAAGACTGAAGAAAAGCTCAGGGAAAGTGATACGCGCTTCAAGGCCATATTTAATAACATGAGTAGTGGCGTGATTGTTTACAGCGTTGTCAATGACGGGGAGGATTTTATAATTTTGGACCTGAACAGGGCCGCGCTAAAGATTCAAAAGGCCAAAAAGCAAGACGTACTAGGTAATAGGGTCCAGGACATATTCCCGGAGTTAAAAGAGACTGGTCTATTAGCGGCGTTCAAGAGAATAGTACGGACTGGCAGGCCTGAACGACTTTCAGTTACTCTGAAAGATGGCGGAAAAATAAGCTGCTGGAGAGAATACTATGTGTACCGGTTGTCCTCTGGAGAAATTGTAACGATCTATGATGATGTTACAGACAAGAAAAAGGCAGAGAAGGAACAGAAGGCGTTACAAAAGCAATTACTGGTGTCCCAGAAGATGGAATCCATTGGTGCCTTTGCAGGTGGAACGGCCCACAATTTCAGGAATATATTACAGGCGATATCAGGAAATATCGAATATATTGAAATGTTATATGGTGATCAGCCGGAAGTCCAAGATGTGGCAAAGAGTATTTATGACTCAGTAGAAAAGGGCGTGGATTTGATTAATAACTTGTTACACTTTTCCAGTAGAGGCGGGGAATATCAACTAGTCGAACTCGATCTGGCGGATGTGATCATTAAGACTTATGAAATCATTGATCGGGTTGTAAATAAAAACATAGAGATCAAGCTGGATTTGGAAAAAGATCTGTTCGTTAGGGGCAACCAATCACTTCTAAGTCAGGTGTTCATGAATCTGTTTACCAATGCAAGGGATGCCATGCCCAATGGAGGAAGTTTGATCATTGAGGCCAAGAAGATCGAAGATGAGGTCATTGCCACAATTTCAGATACGGGGCATGGCATGGATAAGGATACCCTGGAAAAGATATTTGATCCTTTTTTTACGCTCAAAGATGTGGGCATGGGCACGGGCCTGGGCCTTTCTACGACCCACGGCATTGTTGAACAGCACAAAGGGTCTATCTCTGTATCGTCAACTCCGGGCCGGGGCACCACCTTCAAGATCCACTTACCATTCGTGAAAACAAGGGATTTGAAAAAACCAAATCCTGAAAAGGAGATTATTCTTGGAAAGGGAGAAAAAGTTCTCATTATCGATGATGAGCACCCCACATTGGAGGCCCTGGCCAATCTGACAAGAAGTCTGGGCTATGATGTCATCCCTGTTGATCGGCCTGTTGAGGCATTGAAGAATTACAGTAAATGGAATCCCGCGATCGTGCTTGTGGACAGAAGTATGCCAGAGCTAGATGGGGTTACCTCTATAAGAAGGATCATGAAAATTGATCCAAAGGCCAGGATAGTGGTTGTTTCCGGCTACGAAGAATCAGGGCCCGACGGGATTGATGAAGATGTTAAGGGCCTGATAAAGGGCTATCTCACCAAACCATGTGGGAAGGAAGACTTGAGCCGGATGCTGTCCGGAGTTCTTGAGGAAAAGCCGGAATAGGTCGGTTGACAAAGGCCTGCCTGGCTCATCAGAGTTTAGAGTCAGCCGGAAAATCTCAAGTCTTTAGGAGCAATGATGAAAGAAGAGATAAATATTCTTATCATTGGGGTCAACACCTCGCTGGTGTCAGGACTGGAGGAGAGGCTGAACCATTTGGGGTTCAGATCTCGTTGCACACTCACTCCTGATCAGCCTATTGATGAACTGAAGAGTCTGGGTCCTGACATGGCCGTTCTGGGTCCGGCCTTGGACATTGGGGCTACTTTCAGGTGTATCAATAAATTAAAAATAATTGACCCTGCCATGCCCATCTTGACTTGCTTCGACAATGACATGAGGCCCGGAAAGGTTGCCAGGGAGCCTTTTGAAGGTGTTTATGACCTTAGCCATGATCCTGATATAGAGGAGATTTCAGAGGCCTTGCATGGGGCATTAACACTAAAGACAGGCTACGGAGTGCAATCCGATTTGCCGCTGATTGTCGGCCAGAGCGAAGATATCAGGACCATTAAACGTAAGATCCAAAAGGTGTGTGATAAGGATATTACGGTATTAGTTACTGGAGATACAGGGACCGGCAAGGAATTAATAGCCAGGTCGATACACTACCATTCCAAGCGAAATAAAGGGCCGCTTGTGAAGATAAACTGTGGCGCCCTCCCCGATGAATTGCTGGAGAGTGAAGTCTTCGGTTTTCAGAAGGGTGCGTTCACCGGCGCCCACAGAGACAAACCTGGGCGTCTTGAGATGGCGGATGGGGGGACGGTTTTTATCGATGAAATAGGAGATCTCTCACTCTCTTTACAGGTCAAGTTTCTTCAGGTCCTTGAAGATAAAGCGTTTTCGAGGCTCGGTGCGACCCAGGACAAAGTTGTAGATACCCGCGTGATTGCTGCTACAAACGTTGACCTATGGAAAGAGGTTCGGAAGGGCACTTTCAGAAAGGATATCTTTTATCGTTTGAATGTCGTGCACATTGAAGCCCCTCCCCTAAGGGGCAGAAAAGATGATATTCTCTTGCTGATCCATTATTTTCTAAATAAATACTGCTTTGAGTTCAAGAAAGGATATCCTGATATGTCTGATAAGATCGTTGATTTTTTCTTGTCCTATCACTGGCCGGGGAATGTGAGGGAACTCGAGAATGTGGTGCGGCGTGCAATAGCTCTCAAGAACTGGGGTTTTATTTTTGACGATCTAAATCAGGTGCCGACTGACCAGGATGTGGAACATGGGGCCGCATTAGGGACGCCATCAGTCTTTTCGGATTGGCATAATGACAAGGTAAAGAAGTTTTTTAAAGAAAGGGACTTTACCTTAAAAAAACTATGTAATGCATATGTGTCAGAAGCAGAACGTCATGCGATCTTGAAGGCCCTAAGGCAGACCCAATGGAACAGAAAAAAAGCGGCCCAACTGCTCAAGGTCAGTTACAAGACCCTTTTAAACCGCATCCTCGAATTTGATCTGAAGCCGTAAGAAGTTGACCCTGTGGGATGAGATTTTTTCCTTGCCCACTCTCACCTCAAAAAAAATTTCATTTTTTATCCTGCCTTAGATTTACTCAGTCAGTTTATCCTATCCTTTAAGATTCGGGTAAAAAACGACCACAGGTTTACTGTAGTTCAGATGAGAAATGAGAATGTGTTTTTATTCTTGAAAATTTACCCAACCTTTATTTTTTTTTGTCTTTATTCATTTTTTTTGTTGACTAGATTCCTATTGAGCTGTATAAGCTGAAACTTTCCCTCTTAGGGTTTTTGTTTGAGGTTATTACTCTGACAAAGTTAGAATTTGCTGTCACAGCATAAGGCTATCTCAGGTGTTTACAACGATTAGAACTTGGTTGTCTTGGGCCATGCTTACTCGTTCTTACAAAACTAGGGATAAAATACCATTACCACGCTGGGTGGTCAGCCGTCCTGTAAAATGAACATTCAGGGAACGTAATTATTCTATGGAATATCCATACTACAATAATTAAGTGAAATCTTTTTCCATCCATTGGCAACAAATTACACATCAAATATGGCAATATGTTACATAAGGCTATTGTTTACCGCAACGTGACCAATTTCATTAGAAAAACCATGGCGTTTAACAGGTTGATTTTACAGCAAATAAAAACCGTTTTCTCGTCTTTTTTGGTTGTCGCTAGTTGTGGCATACGAATTGCTTAATAATTTCTCGTCCCAGCAAGAAATAAGGCTGGCATGTATTGGAAATTTCAGAGGATTAATTGTTCGGGTGTTGAACGATCTAATGAAAAAATAGGAGGGAGAAATGAAGCAGTTGAAATTCATTTTATTAATAGTAAGTGTTTTTGTGTTGTTTTTTGTCGCCAATGCCGTTGCGGGCCCATTTGGTACAAATATTACTATTTGGGATAATAGAGGTGTAGGATCCATAGGGAACCCAATGGAGGACGGAGAGACTGAACCAGGGATGATTAATAACCAATCATGGGACATGGAAGGATTTTTTCTGAAAGGGACGACTCTGACCATGGTGGGTGGTTTTGACTTTGTGAACGGAAACGAAGGAATGTCTTCCGGCGACATTTTTGTCGATACCACCGGAGATGCAACATATGGGGATAGTGGCTCGAGCTTACGAAACGGCTATGACTATGTGATTGATTTGGATTTTTCCACTTTTAAGTATGCCGTTTATCATATCGATGATGGTGCATCACTCGCGGATGTTTTTGGTTACAATAGCTACCAATCGAGCCCATGTAAATATAATAGTGGAGGCGCGGAAATCCTTACAGACCAAAGCCTTGTTTATACGGATTTTGGAACACTAACTGATGCGGTAACGGGGTTTGCTGGTGTTAATCACAACGCTGTATCCGTTGACTTAGGTTTCCTTACACCTGGAACTGAATTTATCTCCCATTCCACCATGGAGTGCGGAAACGACAACCTTATGGGCAAAGCCACTATTCCCGTGCCCGAACCTGCAACTATGTTACTCGTGGGCTGGGGTTTGGTAGGAATGGCTGCCATTGGGCGGATTAGGTTCATTAGAAGGCCCAAAAGAAACGGGAAGATAATCAAGAACTGAGGCACTTAATTAATGGGCGCGGTCTTAAAACATTATATGAATCCTCTTCATGTCTATTGCAGGCTCAGAGATCTGGGCATTGGAAAGGGCCCGGCTGCGTTTCTTTGCCGAGTTTACGAGCGCCTGATATTCAAGAGATACTTTCTGATAAGAGGATGAACAAGAAAAGGGGAGGGGGTATTTACACACACAGGCTCAAGAGAGCGGAAAAAATGCCCCTCATTCATTAGGAAAACATGAATGATTCGAAATATTTTCAGAAGGGAAGGGTTTACAGATGTAGCCCTCTCAAAGATGACTTTTTTTCCTAACGACAATGGAGGTAGGCGTTCAGGAATTGATCGAAGGGAATTTTCTTATGCCGGTCACATTCCTGAAAGACGCTGCGGTCAAGACAGAAGGAGTGCAAAGGACCGAAGAAACGGCGATGATCGAAGACACACGTCTGAATTGAGGGGTGTGGAGGACCGCAGGTGCGGGAGAGAACGAAGGGTCTCTCTTGCGTGATTAGATAACTATTACCTAATTTGCAGATGCAGGGCTGGTGTTTGATTTCACCGGCCCTGTTTTTTTTGTAACTACTCCGCCTTCTAGCTTCAGTCTGACCCTGAACCTTGAACCCCGAACTTAAATTGTTACTTTTTTATTATTGACAAAGCGCCCAGTCTATGTAAAAATTTTCCACATTATGGAATATCCCTTGATTGGTGATCATCCCGCGATTCAGAAGATCCGGGAACTAATCTCTATGGTCTCGGATACCGCCTTCAATGTCCTGATAATGGGAGAGACTGGCACGGGCAAGGAGGTAGTTGCCCGGTTACTCCACCTGGCCTCCAACAGGAGCGGAAAGGTGTTCGTAAAGGTGAACTGTGCTGCGCTGCCACTGACTCTGCTTGAAAGCGAGCTTTTCGGTTATGAGAAGGGGGCCTTTACAGGCGCCTTCAAGTTCAAGCCGGGCAAATTTGAGTTGGCATCAGATGGAGTTATCTTTTTAGATGAAATCGGTGATATGCCGATGGTCTTGCAGGTCAAGCTTTTGCAGGTACTCCAGAGCGGGGAATTTACCCGGCTTGGGGGGACAAAAGATGTTAATGTGAATTCGTGGGTCATCGCGGCCACAAATCACGATCTTGAGGCGGACATGAAATCTGGCCTCTTCAGGGAGGATCTCTACTACCGCCTGAATATCATCAAGATTGAAACCCCTCCTCTGCGGGAAAGAAGGCAGGACGTCCCTATGTTGACCGAGCATTTTATTCAGAAATATCAGAATGATCTAAGGCAAGATGAACCCTTTAGATTGAACGGGGACATGGAGAAACTGTTTCAACTTTATCACTGGCCCGGGAATGTGAGAGAGCTCAGTAGCACAATTTTAAGCCTTATGGTAGGGGATGATCCCGAGCGAGTCAGATTTGAATTATTGAATAATATGGAGGCAGACGGTATATCTCCACCACCGGAGATCATTCCCGCGTCACTAAGGGAAGAGACGCCAGGGCCAAAAGGGGGGGGTGTCCTTGAGAACGAATTGAGGCCTCTTAAGGTTGTGAAGGCGGAGGCCAGCAGATATATCGAAAGAAAGGCCATAATGCATGCCCTTGAGATGACGGGCTGGAATAAGAGAGAGGCCGCAAAGGTGCTTAAGATTAGCTACAAGGCGCTCTTTTATAAGATGGCCAATGCGGGAATAAAGAGAAAGGTAACACTATAGCCTTTTGAAACAGACGTATTTCTAAGGTGGGGTGAGCGATGTTTTTCGAGAAAAATGTCCTTCACCCTGGCATTTTTCAAATATCTAGAGTTTTACAGGTAAAGGTATGACCCCATGAGAGATGGAAACAAGAGAAAATTCGTATTCTGGTCCGTGTTCTTGGGTTTCTTGTTGGCCGTGAGTCTTCAAAGCAGGACCTCCATGGCGGAATCTGATTCGCCACCTTATCAGATTGGGCCCAGCGATATCCTAAATATTTATGTGTGGAAGGAACCTGATTTGACGCAGGATGTGGTGGTTATGTCTGATGGGAGGATAAGTTTTCCTCTGATCGGGGAAATTATGGCCAAAGGTCAGACGGTGACAGGGCTTAAGGAGGTCATCACCAAAAGGCTAGAAAACTATCTGGCTGCCCCTGAGATAACGGTGATTCTTAAAGAGAGTAGGAGCAGGCGCATCTATACAATCGGGAAGCTAAAGCAGCCCGGACCCTTTCCACTACAGCCCGACATGACGGTCCTTCAAGCACTTTCTACGGCTGGCGGGTTTACAGAATGGGCAGACACCAAAAGTATCTTGATCATTCGGAGGGAGGGAGGAAAAGAGATTAAGCTGCGGTTTAATTATAATGGGTTCATTTCCGGAAATAGAGAGGCTCAGGATATTATTCTGAAACCAAATGATACGATCGTGGTACCATGAGCCAGGTTGGGTCACAAAATTTTCCTGAAAATATTGGTAATTTTCTAAAGATATTTACAAATAGTGCCGATAGGATGTATGCGTGAGGATGCCCCATCATTATGTATGCCCTCTCCGCCAGGCACTTTTTTCCACTTGGGTGGTGTGGCCCTTTGACAGAAGTGGTGAGGGTCAAAAAAGACCCAGCAAAATGAGAAAATACCTAATAGGGGGCGCTATTCCATTAAAGAAACACTGACATTTTGAGCTCGTTATCAAAGGGCTTTGGTTATGAAATTCTCTATTAGAAGGACGCTAGTTATCCTTTCGGTTGTTTTCCCATTTATTTTTCCCAAGCTCGCTTCAGCCCAATATCATTTTGAATCAACGCCTGGTCTCTCTGTGAGAGAGGTCTATGACGATAATATCTATCTGGACAGCACGGAAGAGAAATCGGACTACATTACCGGGGTCTCTCCCAGCCTCAGCCTCAGGTTTTTGTCACAAAAAAGCACGCTTGACTTTCGGTATGCACCCACATTCGTCTGGTACGGCAGGTATTCTGAGAATGACACGATAAGACACTCAGGGACACTAAAGTTCGCACGGGGGTTGACGCAACATCTCAGATTTGATCTCAGTGATACCTACCTCAAATCAGAAGAGCCTATTGAGGAAAGTGAAACTATTCAGGGCGTCAGGAGGACCAGGAATACCTATCAGAGAAATAGGGGTGAGGCCGGTTTTCAATATCTTCTTGGCCCAGAAAATGCAATTATATTTGGGTATAGACATTCTCTGTTAATGAATAAAGATCCGAGTGTAGATGACGGGACAATACAAAACCCTTTCGGTGGAATAACACACTGGTTCAGCATACGAAATGGCCTGGAGCTGGACTACGACTTTACCTCCGCGATCTTCACGCGTGACAATGGTTCCAGGCCTGAGGATGATTATGCCGGGCACGGTACGGGGTTGCGTTATATTCACCGGTTTTCACCCCACACCAGGGGCTTTATCAGCTACCATTTCACTGACCGCGACTTTGACGGCTCCACTGAAGATTACAGGATCCATGAAGGATCGATCGGACTTGACAAATTCTTTTCTTCCCATTCATCTGTTTCAGTGGAAGGAGGTTCTTTTACCCAGGATAAGAAGCGGTCGAGTAACCAGAGTGGATACAAGTACAATATATCCCTTGTTAGACGTTTTGCCCGCGGCTCTCTTGATCTAGGAGGGCAGGGTGGGTGGAATGAGTCCTATCTTGAGGCGGAAAACAGGGGCTTTAGCCGATACTGGAGCGCGAAGGCAAACTTCTTGTATCAGATACTGGCGTCCCTAAATAGCTATGGGGGCACGTCCTATAGACACGACAGAGACGATACAGGCCGTGTCTGGGAAACAGTGAATGAAAATTGCGGACTAAAATGGATATGTCTAAGCTGGCTCTCATTCTCCCTTGAGTATTCCTATTCTAAAAGGGATGATGACGTGGATACTGAAGATTATACCGTCAATCGCGTGATGTTGGTCTTGACAGCGAACAAGCTATATCGGTGGTAAACAGGGGGCTGATATTTTATTGTTAGTCGGGGAACTCCTACTACGCGGAAGTCAAAGAAATTAGGCTATGCCTTACCATAAATCAATGTCATTAAGTGAACTAAAGTTCGAAGTGATCTAAAGTGATCTAAAGTTGTGGCATAAAATTTCTTAACTTTAGGCACTTTAGATCACTTTTGTCACTCTGGAGATACGAGAGTAAACAAGCCCGTTCTGGGGGCAAGTCAAAGCCGGGTTATCTAGGACCGGATTCTTTACTGAAACGAGGCGCCTATGGATTCTCTTTATGTTAGACAATACCTTGATATGGCGGCCAGGCGAAAGTGGTGGGTTATTATCCCGTTCTTGCTGGTTGTCCTGGCGGGATTGACCTACGCCATGGTGACACCCGAGATCTACAGGGCGCAGACCCTGATCCTGGTGCAGCCCCAAAAGGTCCCGGAGGATTTTGTCCGGTCCATTGTCTCTACCACCGCTGAAGACAGGCTCAGGACTATCTCACAGCAGGTCACGAGCCGGACGAACCTGGAAAAGATAATTAAAGAATACAAGCCATTCGATTCACCCAATAATAACATGCTGCTCGACGACAAAGTTGCGTTATTAAGGACATTGATCAATATCAACGTAAGTGGTGGGCATAGCAGAAGGGGTGGCAGCGAGACAAATGCGTTCACCATAAGTTTTCGCGATAAAGACCCGAGAAAGGCCATGGAGGTGACAAATGCCCTGGCATCTAATTTTATAACACAGAATCTCAAGATCAGGGAGTCTCAGGCCATGGGGACCTCCTCCTTTTTGGCCGATGAACTCGATTCGGTCGAAAAGAAGTTGATGAAAAAGGAAGAGGTGCTTAAGGAATACCGCGAGCGCTATATGGGGGGGCTGCCTGAACAGCTCCAGACCAATCTCAGTATCCTGGAAAGGCTCCAGGGTCAATTAACGCAATTACAAAATAATCTAAGAGATGCAGAGAACCGGAAAATCCTTGTCCAAGGACAGATTGCAGAACAAGAAAATGGAGGAGGGGTGGGGATATTATCTCGTCAGTCTTCACGGGCACAAGGCCCGAGGGATCTTGTTTCACTCAAGGGTGAACTTGCTTCGCTTGAATCAAGGTATACACAAAATCATCCGGATGTAATTCGGCTGAAGAAGATGATAGCCGAGTTAGAAGGTAAAAAATCCGGCCAAAATGGGGAAGGGCCTCCTGTTTCCAGCGTGGATCAAACGCTGAGGCATCAACTTCAGGATATTGGGCTTGAGATAAATAACCTTAAGGGCGAAATTATAAAGGCGCATTCTCAAATAGAAGCTTATCAAGAAAAGGTAGAAGAGACACCAAAGAGGGAGCAGGAGTTGCTGTCCTTGAATCGTGACTATAAAAACCTCAAGGAGCTATATAACTCTCTCTTGAACAGGAAATTGGAGGCCCAGATCGCCGTGAGTATGGAGAGCAAGCAAAAGGGCGAGCAGTTTCTAGTGGTTGACCCCGCAAAGGTCCCCCAGCGCCCTGTGGAGCCTGATTTCCGTAAAATCTTTTTATTGACCCTGGTTTTAGGACTGGGTATAGGGTGCGGGCTGGCCTATTTGCTGGAGAGTATGGATACCTCATACAAGAGCCCTGATGAAGTGGAAAAGGAGCTACAGTTACCCATCCTGGTGAGCATGCCTTTTAGGTATACGCAAGGGGAATTAAGAAATATGAAGATAAAGGGGATCCTGGCCATGGCATCAGTGACGGTAGGATTTTTCGTTGCCGCCTTCGTGATTGTTCTTGCCACCAAGGGTATGGATTCTATGGCGAACTTTATAGAAAATATTTTCATAGGGGTATGAATTTATAGGCGCCACCCAAACCTTCTCCCGCTGTTGGGAGAGAAATGAAGCGGACTGACTCGGATGTATACAGATTTCTATAACCTGGACCAACAACCCTTTAATCTCACCCCATCACCGCGCTTCTTATATCTTGGCGAGGTGCATAAGGAGGCCCTCGCCCTCTTAACCTATGGTGTTTTGGAGAGAAAGGGGTTCATCCTTTTGACCGGTGAGGTGGGAACCGGCAAGACAACTATTATTCAGGCCCTTCTGAATAATCTGGATACCAGCATCCAGTATATCTATCTTTCAAATCCCCTGTTTTCCCCAAAAGATTTCATGAATTATCTGGCCTTTAAGGCGTTCAAGAAAAAGGCATACGTTAGGTCAAAGGCCGAATTCCTGCTGGAGTTTGAGTCCTTTTTAAAGGGACTCTTGAGGCATCAGGAGAATCTGATCTTGATTATTGACGAGGCCCAAAAGTTGTCCTTTGAGCTCTTAGAGGAGATTCGGCTCCTTTCCAATATGGAGACCGCTGAGAAGAAATTAATCAATATCTTCCTCGCTGGTCAACCCGAGCTGAATGAAAAACTAAATCAGCCTAGATGTAGGCCATTACTGCAGCGAATCAGTATCCGCTATTATATGAAACCTCTGGACCTGGAAGGTACCAGGGAATATATCGCAAGGCGGCTTAAAATAGCAGGGGCAAAGGACAGCGACAGGATTATTCCCAGGGGCGTGTCCAAGGCCATTTATCAGTACTCTCAAGGATATCCCAGGATGATTAACATATTGGCAGATAACGCCCTTTTACTGGGCTATTCACGGGGAAAGAGGACGATCACCCCTGTAATGATTAAGGAATGCTATCAGGACTTACAGCCCCAGGGTGGCCTATCAGGGAAGGCCCTTGCGGTCGAAGAGCCATCTGAAGAGAAGCATGTACCAAAGGTCTCACGTGCTGTATATTGGAAGTGGGTTGCTGTTTTGCTCGCCGTCCTTATTGCGGTCTTTATGAATACAAAAAAGGGCCACGATATTATAGCACGTATAGGTTTACTTATTCCCACAATCTCTGGGGAGGCCCCTGGGCAAGTGCCCCACCGGCAGACCATTTCCGACAAAAAGGTGCTGGGCGGTGAGGCGGCACAAAAAGAGGATAAGGAGGACCGAGGAGATCCTACCATCCAGGCAGGTCAGGAAGAACCAGAAGACCCAGAGAATACAAGAGGAGCTAAAGGGCCCGAAGAAAGGCCTGACGCCATTTATAACGCTGTAGAACCCGAGGAAAAATCCACCATGCCGGAGGAGGAAATGTCCGGCGACTCGGCGGATCTTGTGCCTCTTGAAGAGGGGTCCTCCTGGACGACTATCACAGTGAAAAAGGGGGATACTGTTTCGGCTCTGGCAACAAGGATTTATGGCTGGGTGGATCAGGGCATATTTGACCTGGTTAAGGAGAACAACCCAGAGATGAAGAATATCGACCAGATTCAGGTGGGGGATAGGCTGGTTTTCCCCCCCTTGTCTGATTCGGACAGGGAACCGACATATACAGTACGCGTGGCCTCTTTTGGGCCTTTTGAAAGTGCCAGGATTCTATTTCAGAGGCTAATGAAAGATGGATATGAGGTCTATATCCTGCCGGTGTATGATCCGGTGAAGGGGAAGATTTTCCGTGTGACTGTAGGAAATTTTAAAGATCCTTTGAAGGCCCAGGATTATGCCTCCAAGATTAAGGAGATGGGTATCTCAGATTACGCAAAGATGATTAAAGTGAAGATAGAGTGAAGGTTTTGGCTTCACACGCTACAAAGTAAAGAGTCCGGGTCCAGAGGGGGCTTGTTTGGTCGCGTATCTCCAGAGTGACTAAAGTGTTCTAAACTGTGAATTTGAGGTCTTGTTATGGGAAAGGTTTTCGATGCACTGGAAAGGCACAAGAAGGAAACGGCAATAAATGCTGAGAGGCTTCCCCTTAGAGGAGGCCTTTCCGATTCACGCATTGACCATGGATTGAGTATTAAGAGCGTTCTCAATCCCAAACTGGTCGCCCATTCAGCCCCCGATTCCCTGGACGCAGAAAACTTTAAGATTCTTAGGGCCCAGATCCTTTTTCCAAAAAATGGTACGAGACCCAGGTCTATTATGGTAACCAGCGCTTTTCCGGGTGAGGGAAAGACCTATGTGGCCTCAAACCTGGCCGTAAGCATTGCCACTGGCATCAACGAGCATGTCCTCTTGATTGACTGCGATTTTCGACGTCCTACCCTGCACAATATGTTGGGCTATTCAAATAAGGAGGGACTGAATGAATATTTGATGGGAAAGAGCAATCTGCCTGATTTGCTTATTCGGACAAGGGTCGAAAAACTCTCTCTGCTGACGGCAGGGAGCACATCTGCAAAGCCGGCAGAGATCCTGTCATCAAACATGATGAAGGATTTCTTGGTGGACGTGAGAGAGCGCTATCAAGACCGCTACATTATCCTTGATGCACCTCCCAGCCATGTCACTGCCGAGACCAGTGTCTTGGCCAATTATGTGGATGGTATTATTTTTGTGGTAATGGCCGGGAAATCACCCAGGGCGACGATACAGAAAAATATTGAAAATCTGGGTAGGAAAAGGATCGTCGGCATTGTCTTTAATGGCTATAACGAGAGCTCCAGATACTATCAGAAGTACTATAAGAAATATTATAAATAAGAGTAAAAATCTCAGCGGCCATGATGTCGCGAATGATAATTTTGATTTGCAACAAAATATGGGATGTAATATCAACAGGTTATCGTTTTCCTGGACGTGTAACCAAAAGGGCGGAGCATGCGCAATATGACATCGAAGGCGAAAGATTCTCCGACTCGAATTTGCCAGAGATGTGTTCTCCCTGAGACCTTTCCAGGAATTGTTTTTGATGAGCGTGGCGTATGCAGGTATTGCCAAAAAGAGGAATCAGGGCCCAGTGGTTCACCTGGAATAAAGGCAAAATACCGTACAAGATTCGAAAAGCTCATCGGCAGTGTCAAGGGTGCG